>JAEEGI010005340.1_pt1 | contig 29595 bp, 23 predicted proteins | sample 8958751 | NCBI WGS metagenome assembly JAEEGI01 (sample SAMN16246545, study PRJNA631951) | gut metagenome | biome: gut microbiome; feature: rumen; material: KS-attached | host: Bos | place: Iran: Karaj | collected 2018-10 | reverse complement strand
AGATATCGGAGGTAGAGGTGAAGACGCAGTTCTTGGAAGGACGTTCTGAGCAGAACTTCGACGACTCCTTTGATGATGTGTACCTGAATCAGTTGAATCTGGGGTATCCTGATGCGGAGCAGCGCAAAAAGGTAAACAACGACTTCAACAATGCCTGGTGGAAGTCGTATCCAGTAAAGAAATGGGTAGCATTGCCTTGGGTAAACAATACTTCAGGCAACTTGCAGAATGAAGTATCGAAGGATGGTAACGGCAATTTCCAATGGGGAACCAACAGTTATGGCCTGACATTCCAGCCGTTCCTCCTGCATATCCTTGATAAGATCTGTGAGGTGATGGGATATACAGGGCATTTCGAGGCCATCCATAACAGTCGATTCAGAAAACTGTTAATATGCAATACGCTGCCTGCACCTTGGGCGGCATGGAATTTTGCGATTGCGCTGCCGCACTGGTCGCTGACGGAGTTCTTTGAGGAACTGGAGAGGCTGATGGGAGGTGAGTTCTCCATCAATCATAAGGCCAAGACCATCAGCTTTGAGTTCTCGCACGTGATAGCAAATAGGACAGAGCCGGTGCATATCGAGAAGGTCATCAACAAGTATCAGGTGGAGGTATCACGCGAGAACAAGTCTGACTATGTGGGTGCCACAAATCGCGTTTATGCAGAGAATGATGACAGGATGTGGGCCTATAAGAGCTGCCAGTGGTACATAGACGAGCACAAGAACGATGCGATGGAGTTCGCAACCTTGGCCGGACTGCTGAACTATGCCAAGACAAACCTGAAGCAATGCGGGGTAGAGTCATGGGATAGCGGAAGACGTCATCATACGGCATACACTCGTGGCTATCCGAATGGTTCGGACGGACACAAGCTTTTCTATGCCAGGGACGTGGATACATACTTCATCATGTGGTGCTATAAGTCGGAGTTTGTGGAATCGTTTCATGTTTACCATGATGATACGGACTACAACTATTACATGTACACAAACCGATTGATGCCCGTGAATCAGTTTGGTGGAAAGGTAGTGGATAAAGAGGCAGAGGAAGTGGAAATGAATATCGTTCCTGCATGGATTGACTATACAGACGAGTCCCTGGGTCCGTGTCTGTTCCTTGAATGTGGTGAGATGGGTAGTGCCGTATCATGGACTGAAGAGACGGATGATGAAGGCAACACTACTAATAGTGGCACATCAGGCAGTGGACGCACATTTGGTACAGGAGGAAGCAGACAAGATTCTGCAGGCTTTGGCTCGTATGAGGTTGACGAGACGGACTATAACAGTGGTGCATTGGCTCAGACAAAAGCAGGAAAAGCCATTGCCAAGGGTGAGCAGGAGAAATCTGATGCTTACTTCGATAAGATATATGTAGGGTTCTGGGATGGTTACAACAGGTTCGCTGGGTTAATGCCGCATCCGCTGACAGACAAGTTGGAGATAAGAGACGACTTCACACAGCTCAGTTATCCGTATTCGCTTCGTATCAATCAGGAACAGGAATACGATGACAACAATATAGCCCTGAAATATACGTATGACATTGATAACAGAAAGAAATACACCTTTTCTTTCTTGTCAGATGTGATACCAGACCCAAGAGCTTTGTTCTACATAGAGGGGAGCAAATACGTGGCAGAGAAAATAACTGCGACCTTCCATGAGGGTACAGGAAAGTCGCAATTATTGAAGATATCGTGTTTTCGGGTTCTGGAGTCTACTTGAGCCTCTTCAGCTTCTTATTGACGGCCTTCTCAACAATCTCATTGGAGATTTTGGCATAGAGCTGAGTAGTTCTGATATCCTTGTGACCGAGCATCTTCTTAACTTCCTCTAGGGTGAAGCCGTAGCAGAGCATCAGCGTAGCAAAGGAATGACGTCCGATGTGGCAGGTAACAGGCTTGTGAATCTGACAGAGGGATTCGATGACGTGGCAGTACTCGTTCAGCTTCTGGTTGGTGATTTTGGGTAGCTGGTAGTCGTACTTTTTCAGCACATCCATAGCAGGAGGAAGAATAGGAGTGAAGAACTTGGAACCAGTCTTCAGACGCTCGCCATCAATGTAGGTGTAGTCGCTGCGCTTCTCGGTCATAGTCTCGAAGTCGAATAGGTCCATGTCACAGAAGGCAAGTCCAGTGTAGGCCATAAATATAAAACGATCACGCGCGCGCTCGAGATGGCCAGTGCACTTCAGTTTACGAATCTTGATAAGTTCCTTCTCTGTGAGAGGATTGCGCTCCTTGTTGCTTCCCTTGGGGAATTTGACGTACTGATAGGGGTCAGACTCAATCATCTCCAGTTGCCACAGAATCTTGGTGTACTTCTTCACCTTCTTGTGATAGCCGTTGATGGTGTAGTCGCTGCGCTTGTTACCCAGACGAAGCCAGGCATCCCAAGCCATGACGTTAGCCTTTGTAAGGTCTGCGAAAGTGTTAAGACAGCCACATGCTTCGAGAGCGTTGAAGACAACGGTGAAGTCCTTGACGGTATTAGGGGCAAGGCCTTCATTCTCGAAACGGTTACGGCAGAAGTCAATAAAGCTCTGACGAAGGTCGTTACCTTTGAAGAGAACCTTCTCTTCGGGTTTGGCCGGAGTCTGGGCAGTGAAGATATGCTTGTTGAAGTTCTCGATGGTCATATCCTCATTGAGCATCTTCATCGCATTGACGATTTGCTCATAGTGCTTGACCTTGGCTACGATAGCTTTGTCCTGAGCAGCCACCTCCCAATTCTCTGGGGTAGAGGAGCCCACAATCTCAAACTTGCGCTGACCTTCCTTAAGGTATACGCAAATGTCAATAAAACCAGTTCCCACTTTCGCTGCCTTCTTACGGCGGTCGAAGATCACTTTTACGTGCTTTGTCATAACTTTAACTTTTTTTTGCGCGGAAAAGGGCCTTTCTGGGATGAAAAAGTGCCGAATCTTGGCATTTTTACATGATTTGTAGCATTTTGTGGGAGATGTCATGTATCAAAAATCAGGGCCTTGTGATACCATGTATCAAAATGTGTATCAAAAATTGGCTCCAACAAGCTCTAAACACTTCCATTCAGTTCCACGAAATTCCACTTAATCCGCATTGTTTAACAATTAGTGAAAATCCCTAAAACTGGTTCAAAATGAGAGGGTTAGAACGCTATCTACCTGATTTATAACGAAAAAGTGACAGACTTTTTGAGTCCATCACTTCTCCTCTAAAGTACACCCGCAGGGGCTCGAACCCTGGACACCCTGATTAAGAGTCAGGTGCTCTACCAACTGAGCTACGGGTGCATCATTTTGTTGCTTAAATCAGCTCTCTTGCTGAATTGCGGGTGCAAAGGTACGGAGTTTTTTCGTAACCACCAAATGTTTTGCGGACTTTTTTCGAAAAAAGATGAAAAAAGGCTCGAATTCCGAAGAATCGAGCCTTTTTGTTTTATTTTAGATGAACAGAACGGTGAGTCCTGCCATCACAATGCTGACCATAGACATCAGTTTGATGAGGATGTTGAGCGACGGACCAGAGGTATCCTTGAAGGGGTCACCAACGGTGTCGCCCACGATGGTAGCCTTGTGAGCGAAGGAGCCCTTGCCACCAAAGTTGCCTTCTTCGACCATCTTCTTGGCATTGTCCCACGCACCTCCGGCATTGGCCATGAAGACGGCGAGGGTGAAGCCACAGGTGAGTCCACCAACGAGCAGACCAAGGACACCAGCAACGCCCAGGACGCAACCCACGACGATGGGGATGGCGATGGCCAGGAGTGATGGGAAGATCATCTCGTGCTGAGCAGCACGTGTAGAGATCTCTACGCAAGAGCCGTAGTCGGGAGTGCCTGTACCCTCAAGGATACCAGCAATCTCGCGGAACTGACGACGAACCTCTTCCACCATCTTCTGGGCAGCACGACCTACAGCCTCCATGGTAAGACCACAGAAGAGGAAGGACGCCATACCTCCGATGAAGGCACCCACAAGCACCTTAGGATTCATGAGGTTGACCTGGAAGTAGTTCATGAAGTCGGGGATGGTGGCAGCAGAGGCGCTGATAACCTCGCCCTTGACATTCTCCATCATGACACCAGCACGCTCCATAGCAATCTTGATTTCCTCGATGTAAGAGGCGAGGAGTGCGAGGGCCGTGAGGGCTGCAGAACCAATGGCAAAGCCCTTACCAGTAGCAGCAGTGGTATTTCCTAATGCATCGAGGGCATCTGTACGATGACGAACCTCTTCACCCAGTTCAGACATCTCGGCATTACCACCAGCATTATCGGCGATAGGTCCATAGGCATCAGTAGCCAGTGTAATACCCAGCGTAGAGAGCATACCCACAGCAGCGATACCAATGCCATAGAGTCCGTTAGCCAAACTCTCGCTGGACATAGAGAGGTCGAAGCCGTTGGCAAAGCCGAAGCTGAGAATGATAGCCACACCGATGGTGATAACGGGAATGCAGGTAGAAATCATACCCGTGCCTATACCTTTAATAATAACGGTAGCAGAACCCGTGAGACCAGCCTCAGAGATTTTCTGGGTGGGCTTGTAGGAATGAGAGGTGTAGTACTCGGTAGCTTGTCCGATGATGACACCAGCGACAAGACCCGTGATGACAGAGCAAGAGAGCATCATCCAGTTCTCGATGCCCAACAGGTAGAGAATACAGAAGGTGGCGACGGCAATGAGTACGGCACTTACGTTGGTACCCAGAGACAGTGACTTCAACAGATCACGCATGGTGGCGCCCTCCTTGGTGCGAACTAGGAAGATGCCGAAGAGCGACAGGAAGACTCCTACAGCAGCGATGAGCATGGGGGCGATGACTGCCTTGAGCTGGATGTCGAGACCAGCAGCGGCAAAGGCAGCAGCACCCAGGGCGGCAGTAGAGAGCACAGAGCCACAGTACGACTCGTAGAGGTCGGCACCCATACCAGCCACGTCACCAACATTGTCACCAACATTATCGGCAATAGTAGCAGGATTGCGTGGGTCGTCCTCAGGAATGTCGGCCTCGACTTTACCTACGATGTCGGCACCCACGTCGGCAGCCTTGGTGTAGATACCACCACCAACACGAGCGAATAGCGCCTGCGTAGAAGCACCCATACCAAAGGTTAGCATGGTAGTGGTGATGGAGATAAGTCCATCCTGATCAAAGTAGTTCAGCACGACAAACCAGATGGCGATGTCGAGCAAGCCAAGGCCCACCACGGTGAGACCCATGACGGCGCCAGAGCGGAAGGCCACCTTCAGACCAGCGTTCAGACTCTTACGGGCTGCGTTGGCAGTACGCGCAGAGGCATAGGTTGCCGTCTTCATGCCGAAGAAGCCTGCCAAGCCAGAGAAGAAACCACCTGTCAGGAAGGCGAACGGTACCCAGGGGTTCTGGACGTTCAGACCGTAAGCCATGAAGGCAAACAGGGCGCAGAGGACTACAAACACGATGCCGACCACCTTGTACTGCTGTTTGAGATAGGCCATAGCACCCTTTCTCACGTAGAGGGCAATCTCACGCATGCGTGGTGTACCCTCATCTTCTCCCATCATCTGACGGAAGAAGAAAAAGGCCATGCCCAAAGCAACGATAGATGCAATGGGCACGAGCCAGAATACGGTTGGAATGATCATAAATATTTAGGTTTTAAAGGTTATTATAGGTTAGGGGGAGATGGGGGAGAGGTTACTCGTCGGCAATAAAGTCAGAGAGAGATTCAGCATCCTCGTCGTCCTCGCCATCGCTCAGATCGAAGGTGGTGCGATAGTTGTTCTCGTTGATTTCATCGTCATCGGGATCCTCGATATCCACATCGTCCTCATCAGGCTTGTTGTAGTCGTCGATGATGTCAACATCTGCATCGTCATCCTCATCGCCATCACCCAAAGAACTGGAGTCTTCGAACTTCATGCGAGGCTTGATGGTCTCAGGCTTCAACTTAGCAAAGATAGCCTCGACCCATGTACCCTTGGCAACCTCCAGCACTTCATAGCCATCGGCCACTTTCTTCTCGTACATGCCGCCCTTCTTGTGCAATCGATCTTTGGGTAGGGTAGTGGTAGAAATATCGAAACCACTCTCGATAATGTCCTGAATAGACTGTGACAGCGAGTCCCAGCCACCTCCGAAGTTACGGTCAATAACCTCCAGCAGTTTGGCAGCAGAGATATGACGGATATTCTCATAGGTCAGGTCTGTGACACGCGTGATAGGACGCTTCTTAATGGCCCACGTCACCTTGACATTCTCATCAACCTTAAAAGTGCCCACCTTATATCCTTGCTTGGTATATTTCTCATGAAGCAACTTGTTGTCATCCTTCACTTCCTCAATCATAAAGGCACTGCGCACGATATCGGCAATGTGGCGCAGATTCTCCTTCAGTTCGCCTTCCTTGTCAGAAGCATCGAGCATACGGAAGATATCATTCTCCTGGACATCCCAAACTGTGCTTTTTGTCAGTGTTTTCAAGCTTAGCGCTTTGTTTGTTGTTGTTTCTTTCATACGTATTTTTGAGATTAATTACATATTTTGCTGCAAATGTACGAAAAAAAGTGATAAATAAAAAAGGAATTATCAATTATTTATTACCTTTGCATCAAAATTATGTCAGAACCGTTAGCTGAGAGACTCAGACCTCGCACGTTGGACGACTATATCGGACAGCAACATTTGGTAGGCGAGGGGGCAGTCCTGCGCAAGATGATTGATGCAGGACGCATCTCGTCGTTTATCCTGTGGGGACCGCCAGGGGTGGGGAAGACCACGCTGGCGCAGATTATTGCCAACAAGCTGGAAACACCTTTCTACACGCTGTCGGCTGTGACCAGTGGTGTGAAGGATGTGAGGGATGTCATTGAGAAAGCCCAGAAGGGCAGATTCTTCAACGAGGCATCGCCGATACTGTTTATTGACGAGATTCACCGTTTCTCGAAGTCGCAGCAAGACTCGCTATTGGGTGCTGTCGAGAAAGGTATCGTGACGCTGATTGGTGCAACGACAGAGAATCCATCGTTTGAGGTTATCCGTCCGTTGTTGTCGCGTTGTCAGTTGTATGTGTTGAAATCGCTGGAAAAAGACGATCTGCTGGAACTGCTCCACAGAGCCATCACGAAAGACGTATTTCTGAAAGAGAAAAATATCGAACTTAACGAAACGTCAGCATTATTAAGATACAGTGGTGGTGATGCGCGTAAACTACTGAATATCTTAGAATTGGTTATTGAGAGTTCTAGTAGTGCTATGGGTTCTGGTGATACTAGTGAGACAAGCATCATTATCACCGATGAAATGGTAGAAAAATGCTTGCAACAGAACCCATTGGCGTACGATAAAGATGGTGAGATGCACTACGATATCATCTCCGCCTTTATCAAGTCCATACGTGGCTCAGATCCTGATGCAGCACTGTACTGGATGGCTCGCATGATAGAGGGTGGGGAAGACCCACAGTTTATTGCCAGACGCATGGTGATATCGGCCTCTGAGGACATAGGCCTGGCTAATCCCAACGCTTTATTGCTGGCCAATGCTGCCTTTGACACCGTCATGAAGATTGGATGGCCTGAGGCACGGATAGCTTTAGCAGAATGTTGTGTATATCTGGCAACGTCGCCCAAGAGCAATTCAGCATATTTGGGCATTGACAAGGCCTTAGAACTGGTAAGACAGACTGGCAATCAGCCTGTTCCGTTGCCTTTAAGGAATGCGCCTACCAAGTTAATGAAAGAGCTTGGTTATCATGATGGATATAAATATCCACACGATTATCCTGGACATTTTACGCCACAGCAGTATATGCCTGATGCACTGCAGAATGAGCGTCTGTGGTTTGCTCAGCATTCGCCATCAGAAGAGAAATTGTACGAAAGAATGGTGAATTATTGGGGCGAAAAATACAAAAAATAACACCACTCACGTGTTATGATAAATAGAATATGGAATACGAGGATATTTTACAGCAGGTAATAGAGTTTCTTGGAACTTTTGCCTTTGCCATATCTGGAATACGTCATGCTGCTGCCAAGCATTTTGACTGGTTTGGCGGCTATGTCTGTGGCATTGCTGTGGCTATTGGTGGCGGTACCATTCGTGACGTCATGCTGGGAACCACGCCATTCTGGATGACCAATCCCTTTTATATGATTTGTACGGCTTTGGCGTTGATATTTGTCGTTATTTTCGCAAAACACATGGAAGGTCTCAGAAATACGTGGTTTGTGTTTGACACGCTGGGCCTGGCACTTTTTACCATTGCAGGAATTCAAAAATCGCTTATTTTCGGACAACCGTATTGGGTGGCGATAATTATGGGCTGTATAACAGGTTCTGCAGGTGGTGTGATTCGTGATGTTCTGCTGAATAATGAGCCCGTTATTTTCCAGCGAGAAATTTATGCAATGGCAGCAGTTCTTGGAGGAATAACATATTGGTTGCTAGATTATTGTGGCGTAACAATTGAAGTAACTGTTATTGCATCTTTTATTGTTACTTGCCTGATGCGTTTCCTTGCTGTTCGTTATCATTTATCGTTACCCATACTCAAAGAAGAGAACTGAGGAGAAATAAGAGTTATAAAATAACCTATTTATCATAATGTGTATTCTTTTTAAAATATCAGATTGTCACAGAATAGTAATAAATGGTAATAATCAGACAGAATATTTGGTAGAATCAGAATTATTTTGTATTTTTGCAGCCTATTATAAATAAGGTGTCAGATAACACAAAGAATTAACGAATAACAATACAGAAAATATAAGAGAATGAAACCAACGGCGATATTGCTTCTGCACTGTCCAGACCAGCAAGGTATTATTTCAGAGGTAACAAGATTTATCACTGACAACAAAGGAAACATCGTTTATCTGGATCAATATGTTGACAATGTTGATGGTATGTTTTTCATGCGTATTGAATGGGAACTTGACGGTTTCCTGATTCCGCGTGACAAATTGTACGATTACATTAACACACTGTACGCTCAGCGTTATCAGATGAAATTTACGCTGTATTACAGCGACAAGCGTCCACGCATGGCTATCTTCGTGTCAAAGATGAGCCACTGTCTGTACGATTTGCTGGCTCGTTGGAAAGCCGGTGAATTCAACTGCGATATTCCATGTATTGTCTCAAACCACGAGGATTTGCGCTATGTGGCAGACCAGTTTGGTATTCCTTATTATGTATGGAGCATCAAAAAAGACCATTCCAACAAGGAAGAAGTCGAGAAAGCCGAGATGGAACTGTTGAAAAAAGAAGATATTTCGTTCATCGTCCTGGCCCGTTATATGCAGATTATCAGCGACGAGATGATTGCTGAATATCCGCATCACATTATTAATATCCACCACTCATTCCTGCCTGCTTTTGTGGGTGCTAAGCCCTATCACCAAGCTTACGAGCGTGGTGTGAAGATTATCGGAGCTACCAGCCACTATGTTACTGCTGAGTTGGACGCTGGTCCAATCATTGAACAAGACGTGACACGCATCACCCACAAGGATACGCCAGAGAGCCTGGTGCTGAAAGGTAAAGACTTGGAGAAGATCGTGCTGTCGCATGCCGTCAGCAAGCATATCCAGCGTAAGATTCTAACTTACAAGAATAAAACAATCATTTTCTCGTAAAAACTACGGATTGAACGGAAAAATATGAACGTAGCCATCGTAAAATATAATGCCGGAAACATCTACAGCGTGGTGAATGCCCTTCGCAGAATGGGTATTGAACCCCTACTGACGGATGATGCAGAACTATTGCAGAAGGCTGACCGCGTGCTGTTTCCTGGTCAAGGACATGCTGCCGAGGCGATGGAATATCTGAAGGCGCGCAGGCTTGACGAGGTCATTCGCGACCTGAAACAGCCCGTCTTCGGTATTTGCGTGGGGCAGCAGCTTCTCTGCAAGCATTCTGAGGAAGGCGACGCAGACTGTATTGGTATCTTCGATGCAGAAGTAAAGCGTTTCCAACCTGAGAAGCACGAGGACAAAGTGCCCTGTATGGGTTGGCAGAATCTCAGCAACCTCAAGTCACCATTGATGGAAGGACTTGGTGAAAATCCCTATGTCTATTTCGTGCATAGCTACTATGTTCCTGTTTGCGAAGAGACCATTGCTACGGCAGACTACATTCTCCCCTACTCTGCGTCTATGCACAAGGACAACTTCTATACCTGCCAATTCCATCCAGAGAAGAGTGGAAAAGTTGGTGAGCAAATCTTAAAGAATTTCATGGAACTATGATAGAACTGATTCCCGCAATAGATATCATCAACGGACAATGCGTGCGCCTTACCAAGGGCGACTATGAGCAGAAGACGGTCTATGGCAGCCCGTTGGATATGGCTCTGGAGTTTGAGCGTATTGGTTATCAGCGCCTGCATGTTGTTGACTTGGATGGTGCCAAATCAAAGCATATCGTGAATAGTCCTGTGCTCAGTAAGATTACGACAGAGACAAAGCTGACGGTTGACTTTGGTGGTGGCATTAAGACCGATGAAGAGATCGAAATCGCATTTAACCATGGGGCCTCGATAGTAACCATTGGCAGTATTGCCGTCACAGAGCCTGACCGCTTTATGGGATGGTTAGAAAAATATGGCGCTGAGCGCATTATTTTGGGTGCTGACGTCAGAAATGGCAAGATCAGCATCAATGGTTGGAAAGAAGACTCTACAGAAGACCTCCTACCCTTCCTCCAAAAATATATCGACGCTGGTGTCAGCAAGGTGCTCTGCACCGAGATATCGAAAGACGGTACGCTGGCAGGTCCTGCCATCGACCTTTATAAGAAGGTCATGGAGGCCTATCCTCAGTTGCATCTGATAGCCAGTGGTGGTGTGTCGTCTATCGATGACATCAAAGCCTTGGACGCTGCAGGCATTCCTGCTGTTGTCTTCGGCAAGGCCATTTATGAAGGTAAAATTAATCTGCAAGAACTATGGGACTGGCAAAACGCATAATACCCTGTCTGGACGTCAAAGACGGCGAAACCGTAAAAGGCATCAACTTCGTGAATCTGCGAAGTGCCGGTGACCCTGTAGAACTCGGCAAAGCCTATTCTGAGCAGGGTGCCGACGAGCTCTGCTTTCTGGACATCACAGCCTCGTTTGAAGGTCGCAAGACATTTACCGAGATGGTGACCAAGGTAGCCCAGACACTGAATATCCCCTTTACCGTTGGTGGTGGCATCAACGAGTTGAAGGATGTAGAACGCCTGCTCTATGCTGGAGCCGATAAGGTGAGTATTAATTCTGCTGCCATCCGTCGCCCTGAACTCATCGACGAGATTACCAACCGTTTTGGTAGTCAGGTGTGTGTGGTCGCCATCGATGCCCGTTTGGATGAAGACGGCTGGCACTGCTATCTGAAGGGCGGACGTGAGCGCACAGAGCGAGGGCTCTTCGAGTGGGCTCGTGAAGCTCAGGAACGTGGTGCTGGCGAGATACTCTTTACCTCGATGAACCACGACGGAACGAAGAACGGCTATGCCAACGAGGCCCTGCGCGAATTGGCTGAAAACCTTTCAATACCCATCATCGCCAGTGGTGGTGCCGGTAAGAAGGAACATTTCCGCGATGTGTTCACAGAAGGACATGCTGACGCAGCATTAGCCGCCTCTGTGTTTCACTTTGGCGAGATACCCGTTCCAGAACTGAAGCAATATCTCAGAGGCGAAGGGATTAATGTGAGAATTTAAAAATTGAAAAATTGAAGAATTGAAAAATGAAAATAGATTTTGAGAAGATGGGTGGCTTGGTGCCTGCTATCATACAAGATGCGACGACGAAGAACGTGCTGATGCTGGGGTTCATGAATGAGGAAGCCTACGAGAAGACCCTTGCTACTAAGCACGTCACCTTCTGGAGTCGTACCCGTAATACGCTGTGGACAAAGGGAGAGACCAGTGGTCACTTCCTGAACCTTGTGGATATGAAGATTGACTGCGACAACGACACCCTGCTGGTTCGTGTAAATCCTGTCGGTCCTACCTGTCATACAGGTACTGACACCTGCTGGGGCGAGGAGAACGAGGGCAATCCCCTACTCTTCCTGTCAGAGTTGCAGTCGTTCATCGACAAGCGCAAGCAGGAGATGCCTGAGGGGTCCTATACTACCAGCCTGTTTACGAAAGGTGTCAACAAGATAGCCCAGAAGGTTGGTGAGGAAGCGCTGGAGACAGTCATTGAGGCCACCAACGGCACTGACGACCACTTGGTCTATGAGGCTAGCGACCTGCTGTATCATCTCATTGTCTTGCTGACGGAGAAAGGCCTGCGCATCGAGGATGTTGCTGAAGAGTTGCACAAACGCCACGATCCCAACTGGGACAAGCAGCGTCGTGAGGCTAAGGCTGCAGGAAAGATGAAATAACGGAATATCGGAATAACGGAATAATGAATTTATTATGCTGATAGATTACAAGAAGGTAGACATATACCATAAGGATGGTGCCCCTGTGTTGCACGATGTCGACTTCCACGTTGACGAGGGTGAGTTCATCTATGTCATTGGTCGTGTGGGTTCTGGCAAGAGTTCGCTGTTGAAGACCATCTATTTTGAGATGGACGTAGAGAATGCCGAGAATGCATTCGTGCTGAACCACGACCTGCGCGAGTTGAAGCAGAAATACATCCCAGCGCTGCGTCGTCAGATGGGTATCATCTTTCAGGACTTCCAGCTGCTGGGCGACCGCACCGTTTACGAGAATCTGAAATTCGTGCTGAAAGCAACGGGATGGAAGAAGAACGACGAGATTGACGAGCGCATTCACGATGTCTTGGAAGATGTCGATATGGTTGATTTCATCGACCGTTATCCCCATGAGCTCTCTGGTGGTGAACAGCAGCGTATCGCCATTGCCCGTGCTATCTTGAATCGTCCCAAACTGATTGTCGCTGACGAGCCTACTGGTAATCTCGACCTGGAGACAGCAGCAAACATCATTCAGCTGTTGCGTCAGGTGACACAGACAGGTACAGCTGTCATCATGACTACCCATAACATCTCGTTGCTCAGCGAGTATCCAGGCATTGTCTATCGTTGCATCGATGGTCGTTTGGAGGATATCACAGAAACCTACAACACGATGGTCCTCAATGAGGATGAAGAGAGTGACGAGAAAGCTGTCGTGGACTACAGTGCCCGTGAGGACCTGTCAATATAATGCATAATTCATAATTGATAATAATTAAAAACTAGATAAGACAATGAAAGTGATGAAATTTGGCGGTACTTCGGTAGGTACACCGGACCGCATGAAGGAAGTAACCGAGTTAGTAACCAAGTCTGGCGAGCCCGTTTTCGTCGTACTCTCTGCTATGGCAGGCACCACCAATTCGCTGGTGGAGATTGCCGACTACCTGTACAAGAAGAATCCTGAGGGTGCCAACGAGGTCATCAACCAGTTGGAGCGTAAGTACATGAAGCATGTTGACGAGCTCTACACGAAGGATGCCACCAAGGAGCAGACCCGCGAGTTCCTGATTTCAGAGATGAACTACCTGCGCTCATTCACCAAGGAGCTGTTCACCTCGTTCGAGGAGAAGAGCATCGTGGCTCAGGGTGAGATGATGTCCACCAACATGGTTGTCAACTACATGCAGGAGCAGGGCATCAAGGCCGTGCTGCTGAATGCTCTTGACTTTATGCGTACCGACAAGAATTCAGAGCCCGACCCCGTATATATCAAGGAGAAACTGGCTGCCATCATGGAGAAGAACGAGGGCAACCAGGTCTATATCACCCAGGGCTTCATCTGTCGCAATGCCTATGGCGAGATTGACAATCTGCAGCGTGGTGGTTCTGACTATACTGCTTCCTTGATTGGTGCAGCGATCAATGCTGACGAGATTCAGATCTGGACCGATATCGATGGCATGCACAACAACGATCCACGTGTCGTTGACCACACTCAGCCCGTTCACCAGCTGCACTTCGAGGAGGCTGCTGAGTTGGCTTACTTTGGTGCCAAGATTCTGCACCCCACCTGCGTACAGCCCGCTAAGTATGCTGGCATCCCCGTTCGTCTGCTCAACACCATGCAGCCCGACGCAGAGGGAACCACCATCTCTAACAAGACCGAGTATGGTAAGATTAAGGCTGTTGCTGCTAAGGACAACATCATCGCCATCAAGATCAAGTCCAGCCGCATGTTGCTGGCCACGGGTTTCCTGCGCAAGGTCTTCGAGATTTTCGAGTCTTACCAGACACCTATTGATATGGTGTGCACCTCAGAGGTCGGTGTTTCCATGTCTATCGACAACTCTGCACACCTGGGTGAAATCGTTGACGAGTTGAAGAAATATGGTACCGTCACTGTTGACACGGGCATGTGCGTAGTCTGCGTTGTGGGCGACCTCGACTGGTCGAACATCGGCTTCGAGACACAGGTAATGGAGGCCATGAAGAACATCCCTGTTCGCATGATTTCTTATGGCGGTTCCGACTACAACATCTCGTTCCTCATCAAGGAGGAAGACAAGAAGCGTGCCCTGCAGGCTTTGAGCAAGGAGCTGTTCAACAGTTAATAGATGATAGATATTAGATAATAGATAATTGTTTCCAACACAAGAAAGACTATGAAAGGAATATTTCCTTTAGACAAAATGGAGTGTCTGCGCACACCGTTCTACTACTACGATGCAGAACTGTTGCGCCAGACGCTGCAAACCATTCGCGAAGAAGTTAGCAAGCATGAAGGCTTCTGTGTGCACTATGCCGTCAAGGCCAATGCCAATCCCAAGGTGCTCCGTATTATCCGTGAGGCAGGCTTGGGTGTCGATTGTGTTAGTGGTGGCGAGATAGAAGCCAGCGTGAAAGCAGGTTTCCCCAGCTCGAAAATCGTTTATGCCGGCGTTGGTAAGAGCGACTGGGAAATCAACATGGGACTGGACAACGACATCTTCTGCTTCAATGTAGAGAGCATCCCTGAGTTGGAGGTTATCAACGAACTGGCTGCCCAGAAGGGCAAGGTGGCTCGTGTGGCCTTCCGTCTGAACCCCAATGTGGGTGCCCATACTCACGCAAACATTACCACGGGACTTGCCGAGAACAAGTTTGGCATCGACATGCGCGACATGCTGAAGGTTATCGAGGAGGCTTCGCAGATGGCGAACGTCAAGGTGGTGGGTCTGCACTTCCATATTGGCAGTCAGATTCTCGATATGGGCGACTTCGAGGCTCTCTGCAATCGTGTCAACGAGCTGCAGAACGAGTTGGAGCGCCATCGCATCCGTCTGGAGCATATCAATGTGGGTGGTGGACTGGGTATCGACTACCAGCACCCCAACCGTGTGCCCATCCCAGATTTCAAGTCATATTTCGACACCTATGCCAAGAAGTTGAAGTTGCGCGACGGACAGACCCTGCACTTCGAACTGGGTCGTGCCGTAGTGGCTCAGTGTGGCTCGCTCATCACGCGTACCTTATATATAAAGGAAGGCTACGTCAAGAAGTTCTGCATTGTCGATGCTGGTTTCACCGACCTCATCCGTCCTGCCCTCTACCAGGCTTATCACAAGATAGAGAACCTGTCCAGCGAGGAGCCCATGGAGGCTTACGACGTGGTAGGTCCCATCTGCGAATCGACCGATGTCTTTGCCAAGCAGATTGACATCAACAAGGCTCATCGTGGCGACCTCCTCGCCATCCGTTCCGCTGGTGCCTATGGTGAGATTATGGCGTCGCAGTATAACTGTCGCCAGTTGCCAGTGGGTTATATCAGCGAAGAGCTGTAAGATGTAAGAAGGATGATGTAAGATGGTGAAGTTGACGGACTGCATAGAGATTAAGGGCGCCAGGGTTAACAACCTGAAGAACGTCGATGTCAAGATACCACGCAACAAACTCGTGGTCATTGCCGGTGTGTCGGGTAGCGGCAAGTCGTCGCTGGCTTTTGACACGCTCTATGCTGAAGGTCAACGTCGTTATGTGGAGAGTCTTTCGAGCTATGCCCGTCAGTTCCTTGGACGCATGAACAAGCCTGAGTGCGACTTCATCAAGGGTATCCCACCGGCTATTGCCATCGAACAAAAGGTCATCTCGCGCAATCCGCGTTCCACCGTTGGCACCACCACCGAGATCTACGAATATCTGCGCCTGCTCTATGCCCGCATTGGTCGGACCTATTCGCCCATCAGTGGTCAGGAGGTCAAGAAGCACTCTACCGAGGACATCATCCAGTGCACCCAGCAGTATGCTCCAGGCACCAAGTTTCTGGTGTTGGCACCCATCCATCTCAACGAGGGGCGCACGTTGGAGCAGCAGCTCAAAATCTATGTTCAGAACGGCTATGCCCGTTTGGCTGATGGTGGCAACATCATTCGCATCGACGACTTTCTGGCTAATAATTCTGCCATCAGCCATCAGCCATCAGACCTCTATCTCGTCATCGACCGTCTCTCTGTCGACGCTGCCAAGGATGCTATCTCGCGACTGGTTGACTCTGCAGAGACTGCGTTCTACGAGGGTCATGGCGAATGCCGTTTGATGTTCCTGCCTTCGAATATCTGTTACGATTTCTCTGTGCGTTTTGAGGCCGACGGCATTACTTTCGAAGAACCCACCGATAACCTCTTCTCGTTCAATTCGCCCATCGGAGCCTGTCCTGAGTGCCAGGGTTTTGGCAAGATTATCGGCATCGACGAGCACCTTGTCATTCCTGACACCTCGCTGTCTGTCTATGATGGTTGCGTGGTTTGCTGGCATGGTGAGAAGATGAAGATGTGGAAGGAGGAGTTCTGTCGTCGGGCTGCACAAGATGACTTCCCCATCTTTGAGCCGTACTATAATCTGACGCAGAAACAGAAAGATATGCTGTGGCACGGCTTGCCTTCCGACAAGAGTCGCGACAAGTACGACCGCGTATCCATTGACAACTTCTTCCAGATGGTTCGCGAGAATCAGTACAAGATTCAGTATCGTGTCATGTTGGCGCGCTATCGTGGCAAGACGACCTGTCCCAAGTGTCACGGCACGCGCCTGAAGCCAGAGGCCAACTACGTGAAGATTGGCGGTCGCAGCATTTCTGACCTTGTCGAGATGCCCATCGTCCGACTGAAGGATTGGTTCGACCACTTGGAGTTGACCGATCAGGAACAGCAGATTGGTCGTCGCCTGCTCACCGAGATTACCACGCGCCTGCAGTTTATGCTCGACGTGGGTCTGGGCTATCTCACGCTGAACCGCATGTCGAACACGCTGTCTGGTGGTGAGAGCCAGCGCATCAACCTGACTACCTCGCTGGGCAGTTCGTTGGTGGGTAGCCTCTATATCCTCGATGAGCCCAGCATCGGACTCCATCAGCGCGACACCGACCGACTGCTAAAGGTCCTCAAGGAGTTGCGCGACCTGGGCAATACCGTTGTCATCGTCGAGCACGACGAAGAGATTATGCGAGCTGCCGACTACCTCATCGACGTTGGTCCTGACGCAGGTCGTCTGGGTGGTGAAATTATGTATGCAGGGCCCGTTAGTGTTCCTAACGACTCAGTCGTTGGGCGCAGTCACACCCTTCGCTACCTCACCCATCAGGAAGAGATAGCGCTCCCCACCAGTCGTCGCCCCTGGAATCGAAAGATAACCGTCAAGGGGGCACGCATGAACAATCTCAAAGGCGCCACCGTTGACATCCCGCTCAATGTGATGACTGTCGTCACGGGCGTTTCAGGCAGTGGCAAGTCCTCGCTCGTCAAGGGCATCCTCTACCCTTCCCTCAAGCGCCACCTTGGTGAGGTGTGCGACACGCCAGGCGAGTATAGCGGACTGGAGGGCGACTATCAGGCTATCCATCATGTGGAGTTTGTCGACCAGAATCCTATCGGCAAGTCCACCCGCTCCAATCCAGCCACCTATGTCAAGGCCTACGACGCCATTCGCGACCTCTTTGCCGACCAACCGTTGGCTCAGCAGATGGGTTTCACCAGCCAGTATTTCTCATTCAATGCCGATGGTGGCCGTTGCGACGAGTGTAAAGGTGCAGGTGTCATTACTGTCGAGATGCAGTTCATGGCCGACCTCGTGCTGGAGTGTGAGGCCTGTCACGGCCATCGTTTCAAGCACGACATCCTCGATGTGCGCTATCGTGGCAAAAACATCGACGACGTCCTCAACATGACCATCTCCGAGGCCATCCAGTTCTTCTCAGAAGACGATGTGCACGGCGGTTCTCCCGCTGTGGCCAAAACCATCATCTCTCGTCTGAAAACCCTCGAAGACGTTGGCTTGGGCTACATCAAACTCGGACAGAACTCATCGACCCTCTCTGGTGGTGAAAACCAGCGTGTCAAGCTGGCCTACTTCATCGGTCAGGAACGACAGGACCCCACCCTCTTCATCTTCGACGAACCTACCACGGGTCTGCACTTCCACGACATCAACCGCCTGTTACAGGCTTTCAATGCCCTCATAGAGCGTGGCCACACCATTCTCGTCATCGAGCACAACATGGATGTCATCAAGTGTGCCGACCACGTCATCGACATGGGACCAGAGGGTGGCGACCGTGGTGGCGAAGTGGTCTGCACAGGAACACCAGAGCAGATTGCCGACTGCGCCAAGAGTTTGACAGGAAAATTCCTGAAAGAGAAACTTTAATGCCAAAACATTTGGTGGTTAAAGAAAAAAGTTGTACCTTTGCATCCGCTTTCGAGCAAAGAGATCTTTGAAAGGCTGCCGATATGGCTCAGTTGGTAGAGCAACGCATTCGTAATGCGTGGGTCGCCGGTTCGAGTCCGGCTATCGGCTCACTTTTCTGCAAAAAGAGTCAGCAATCCACCTACGGGTCCTGACTCTTTTTTTCTTGCAAGCGGATTTAGCTCAGTTGGTAGAGCATTGGCTTCCCAAGCCGAGGGTCGCGGGTTCGAGTCCCGTAATCCGCTCCTCTAAAATACCGAAAAACGGTACGAAAAGAGAAAAGTTAATGAGAAAGTGAAAAAAGTCTTCGAAAAATTTGCAAGGTTCGAAAATAAGTAGTACCTTTGCACCCGCAATCAAGGAGATAACCCCACGGTTTGCAGCTGAGACATCTGGAAGGATGGGTGAGTGGCTGAAACCAGCAGTTTGCTAAACTGCCGTACGGGTTCCCGTACCGGGGGTTCGAATCCCCCTCCTTCCGCACCGAGGGGACTTCTCCGAGAGAGCACCATGATGGTCGATTCATCTAATGGTTAGGATACAAGATTCTCAATCTTGGCATAGGGGTTCGATTCCCCTATCGACTACCAACAACACCCTGTAGATAAGCATCTACAGGGCTTTTTCTATAAAACGAAAATGTGTAAAACAATAGACGAAGAATATTTCGAGCAAATTAAAGATGAACTCACCCCTTTGGGAATGAGTGGACTTTACGAAGATAAGGACGGTTATCTTGTAAGTGTTGAGTCAGTAGATGGCGAAAGTAACACAACAGAAAAGAAAAATCGTCCATCTAAAACATCTTTGCAGCAAGAAAAATCAGCGCGCGCCAATCCTGCTTATTGGTTTCAGTTCTATGACCCACGCTATTGTAGTGAGAGCTGCGAGGAATATTGCAAGAAAATGGCGGCTAAATATTCTTAATGCTTTCCTAGCGCCTTGCAGTATATATCAATCACTTCCTTTTGCCTCTGCACCATTTCTTCAAAACTATTGCCCAACGCGATATTGTCTGCAATGTCTTCTACAACCACATCGGGCGTATACGAGCTGCGGGCTATAGTCAACGCGGAAACAGAAAAGAGCCCATGCAACGTTATGTGCTTTGGGCCACGCTCAAACCACAAATATTTCTCCACACGGGTTTCTTGCTTAACCTTACCACGATAAAAATGCGAACGTACCTCAACGTTATCCGGAACATTGTATTTCGGAGCCTCTTCTGAACCACCTTCGCCAATAGCCATGCTGTATGGTTCGAAACGTTTGCACTCAAGTTCACGCCCGTCATCCTTGCCGTAAAGCACCTCATAGCTTACCATGGTGAATGGAGTCTCGTTGGCAAGATAATGTTCGCCTGCCTGAAGATAGTGACGCGTTGTGGAACCATCGGGAGTAGTCATGTCATACCCCATCAGGTAAATTGTTTCGTAGCGACATTCGGTGACAAGACCAGTCCACACCATTCTCTGCACTTTCGCGGGTAGAAAGAGTAACATGATCAGGATATAACCGACGGGCACCAACGGAACCCACCTGAGCACACGGGAACTTCCTCTTCGGGCATAAATCCATGCTAACAAAGCTGTCATACCCGACAATGGCAGAAACCACATCAGTGTATTGCTTACCCTTCCCGTAAGCATGATGTTGATAATGCCGTAGCCAATGCCGCAGAGTAGCGACAAGCCAAACATGGCCACGGTTATCCAATGGCAGGTCCTAAAAGAAATAGTTCCTTGTAAATCTTCAGTTTTCATCATGCATCTCAACATTTGTTAAAACCTGTCGCAAAGGTAGCAATAATTCTGCGAATATCCATATCTTTTCCGCAATAATTATGAATGGGACGAACTAGAGATGAGAGCCGAGTGTCATTGATTGTTGTTTTTTCCATTGATTTTCCGTGTGATGAGTTTAACATAGTAGTCGAGGCCGAAGATGCTGGCGACGAGCAGGAACGCCTGGGCGACATAGACCAGCAGACCGTTCGACACGTCATCGATCATGATGACCTGATAGGACACCAGCGCAATGCTGCTCACGATGAGCAGCACCGCACAGGCATACTGAGAGAGTTTAAATCGTGTGTTTTCCATGGCATTAGATTCGGTTTACATCTTACTTCTTACATCAGACATCTTACATCAAGGTTTGTGCACCGGCACCGCCAAGCAGTCCTGCGCAAATGGCGGCAATGATTTCCAGAAAACCAAATTTTCGAACGTGATTTACACAAAAGTTTTATGTACAAAAGTAGGAAAGTAAGAAAGTAGACATTAAGGTATTTTGAAGAAGGAAAATATAGAGTGGGAATAATATAATAATGGTAATAATAATATTAAAAAAAACTTCTACTAAGAAAAGTCCTCTTTCCGCCTTCTCTGGCACTTTTTCGCCCCGCAAACAGCTTAATGTAGGCTTTCCTACTTTCTGCATTTCTCTCTGTGAGCCGTAATTTCGTGAGCTGTGAGCCGTAATCTCGTCATGTAAGACTGGCGGCGACGCTGGCGACACCGATTGATGAAGTTTGAGGGCCGAGGTCTGAAGGCAGAAACCCTCACTATGGATTGTCTTCGCCTGGTTTCCACTCGTGATCAAACAGCCGATTCTCATAAGCTTTCTTTTTGTCGATGGCAGTTTAATTTTGAAAATAAAAGAAGTGATAGACCTTTTGAGTCTATCACTTTTAACTTTTGTGATCCGGCGGAGTGTGACCCTATATTGATTTTTAGCACGTTACAGCGGTTTTTGATACTGTTTGGAACGTGTATAAAATCAACGTTTTACACCATTTCTACTATTATTAGCGGACATCTCCCTGTCCTCTACCCTCACATTGATTGTGATGATTAGATAGCATATGCAAAGGTACGAATTATTTTTGATACATGCAAATTATGAACCCATTTAAATATGTAAAAATAGATATAATAACAAAAAAAGACCGGAAATCTTTCCTATTTTGGAAAGTTTTTGTATCTTTGCAGCGCGAAAGAACAAAAGTAGAATGAACGAAAGATTTAAAGTGGTATACTCTGATGAAGCTCTTGACTTCATCAACTCTCTGCCACAAAAGGCTAAAACAAGGTGGCCTATAACATTTCTAAGAGCATGGTCATAACAGACAATGAGCTCTTCAAGAAGTTGGAAGGCACCGAAATATGGGAGTTCCGTACGCTATATAATAATATTAAGTACAGGCTCCTGGCCTTTTGGGATACTGAAGAAGAAACATTGGTAATAGCCACTCATGGCTTTATCAAGAAGACTCAGAAAACGCCAGCCAAGGAGATTGCCATGGTAAGACGTTGCTAACATTAATTCAGTTAAAGACCTGTTGAGACTGTAATCTGTCTCTCCCACTTATATTATAGGCTACTCTTGACAAAGGGTAGTCTTTTTTTTGTTTTAATGAACTCTGTGGTGCAAAAACTTATTATTTGCACCACTAATTATTATGTTTCATTTAAATCAAAAAGGAAATGGAGAAAATTTACATCATCAATCGGACAACGAAGAAAAGTAGGACGATTAAACTGCGTTTTAGACTGCGTGATGGAAAGGCTGTTGACCTCCAACACAAATCGGATGTGACAGCAGACCTCAAAGAACTGGAACAGTTCGACAATCACGGGCAAGTAAAGCAAGGTAGGAAAATCTACAACGAGGGACTGCGTGACAACATTGAACGAGAGATCAATGCCATGCTTCAAGCATACAAGCTAATGAAAGAAAACGGCATGAGTCTCAACAATCACAATCTAAACAAAATGGTGAACTCCATCCTGCATCCCCAGACAAACAAGTGTAGATGAGCATTGACAACAGGTTCGAGCGCTACATTGAAAGAAAAAGCATGAAAAACGGTATTGGGTACGCTCAACAAAAACACTATGAGGTGCTGCTTCGAGAACTACGTCGATTCCTCACCATCAAACATATGAAGAACCTGAAAGCCGAAGAATTTGATAGCGACACATTGGAGGACTTTGACAATTTCTTAGTCAATGAATATAAGTACGTGGAGAAATATCCTTCACTATACAAAGGAGCAAGGACGATGATACCACAAAGGCCACGAATGAGAAGCACTATTTCAACAAAGATGAAGATACTGCGTGCTTTCTTCACATCTCTGGAAAACAAAGGAGAAATCTCACACTCACCATTCAAATCAATGGATACAGAGGATAAGAAACAATTGCTGTCGGCACAGTATGACATTCCAGTATTCCTGGAAGCCGAAGAGTTTCAGCGCGTTCTGAAGGCAGATGTGTCCCAGTATCAGGAGTGTAAAGACTTGTTTCTCGTCAACATAGCCTTTGGATGCCGCATTGGCGACCTTATTACAATGAACTGGAACAATGTTGCCGTAAAAGACGGCATTCCATACGTTCACTACCTCCCAGCCAAGACAGCACGCAGGCAAGCAGACAACAGAGAAATAGAAACGCCCATCATGCGCTTCGCATTCGATATTCTCAAACGCTACGATTTCAACTTCTCACTCCTCAAATATGTATTTGGAAAGAATGGCTATAATGTGCAACTTAAGGAAATGTTGAAACTATGTGGAATAAACCGAGGGTGTCCTGTACTTAATCATCAGACATATCGCAACGAATACCTTCCTCTATACGAACTTGCAAGTTCAAAACTGGCACGTAAAACCCACGTTGATATGACGGCAAAGGTGCAAATCAATCTTTATGCCAGTGGTCTGCACAAAGAAGGCTCGTCAGCTGTTAACAGATATACCAGCATGGGGATTGCAGATAAGTTCAAGTTACTCAATACAGCCTTCTCCCAGCCTTTTTATAAGGTCAATTATGATTTAGAAATCATCAGTGATAACGATGAAGAAAAACATAAGAATCTGGCAAAGCTTCTTGAGCACTTAGACGATTCTGATAAAGAAAAACTTCTCAAATTGCTAAGAAAGAGGTAAAAGTCAGCCTATTATGTGGGGCAAAGGTGAGTCAAAACTATTAAAAGCAAAAACGCAAGCGCTTGATTATCAAGTACTTGCGTTTTCATTTTAGTGATTCCGGCGGGATTCAAACCCACAACCTTCTGATCCGTAGTCAGATGCTCTATTCAGTTGAGCTACGGAACCCTCTTTGGCTCCTCTTCTATTCCGACTTGCGCTAAACGCAGCGGTCGATTTCTGATTTGCGGGTGCAAAGGTACGGAGTTTTTTGCTAACCACCAAATATTTTGCAGACTTTTTTCGAAAAAAGTTTGATATTGGTATGTTTTTATCAAAAAACGTGCCAATCAGAACATTTTTAGAGGTCTTGCAAGAGGATACTACGTGCGTTGTGCAGATAAGTACTGCGCAGTTCCATCGCCCTACTCCACTTCTCCGAGAAGAGTTCGCTGACATCGAGGTCTATTTTCCATGAGCCATGCGACTCCAGTCGATCAACCATTGTGCCCAGTGTGAGATTCTTGATGTCTTCAGCGGGCATGAAACGTGAGATTTCTCCCTTCTCGTCGCTTGTAATCTCGATGACCAATCCGGCAGCAATCTGCTCGTAGAGCAGGTCATTGACGATGCGGATAGGAACGTTCGTCTCCTGACAGAGTTCCAAAGCTGTCAAGGGACGTTGCCCGTTGGCAAAGCGCTTGCAGATGCGACTCATCAACAAGGCGTTAAGCAACATCTTGTAGCGATGGCTAATCTCACCTGTATTAGCATCGTAGTCGTAGTAGTCGAGGTTCTGATTGGTGTAACACAGTTCGGCACCAAACAGGCAGATAGTCCACGAAATCTGTACCCACAGCATGAACAACGGCAGGGCGGCAAACGAACCATAAATGGCGTTGTAGCTGGAGAGGAAAATCTGCGAATGGATGTAGAATATCTGCAGTCCCTGCATGGCGAAACCAGCGAGGATTCCTGGAAAGAAGACATTGATAGCCTTGACATGCGTGTTAGGCATAAACATGTAGAGTGCCATGAACATACCAGACATCAGCACGTATGGTATCAAGTCGATGAAGAAGCGAATGGTAGGCCCCAGCAACAGGAAGTCAGGCATGGAGTCGGCTATCGTTGCCATGAAAATAGAGATACCCGACGTCAACACGATGATGATGGGAAAAAGGAAGAACATGGCCAGATAGTCCGTGAAGGTACGGAAGATGGAGCGAGGCTTCTTGACCTGCCAAATCTCGTTGAAGGCATCCTCGACGTTGCTGACCAGCATAAGTACCGTATAGAGCATGAATATCAGACCAATGCCCAAGAAGACGCCACTCTTGGTATGCACCAGATAGCTGTTGACGAAACCGATAATGACCTCTGCCACTTGTGGTTGCGACTCGAAAGCACCGCGGAACCACACCTCGATATACTTGCTGTAACCAAAGCCTCGTGCAATGGCGAAGACCACAGCTGTGATGGGAACGATGGCCAACAACGTGGAATAGGTCAGCGCCGAGGCCTTCTGCATGACCCCCTTCGTGGTGAAGAAACGGATGGCCAGCAATAGTTTCTTGGCGATTTCCAACAACAGGAATTTCACAGGAGAGAGATCGTCCTGATTGATTCTCCATATATCGGTCTGGAAGAACTTGATAATACTTTGCAAGTTGTTTTTAGGCATAGCAATTTGTTATTTTGAAAAGAAAGCAGAGCCCCTGTAAGCCGGGTTCTGTACCCCTTGCGGGGCGTCTGCCATTTATCTACTCCGCAGGTTACCCTACGGCTCTAGCATTCCACCCTCCATCGTATCTCGAAAGATTCGGGCGGACAGCCCTCAACCGATGGTATACGCGAACTTGCAGCCTCCAGATGGAACAGCCCGACGATCACCCGCCGGCTGGTGGTCTCTTACACCACCTTCTCACCCTTACCCACGTATGGGCGGTTATTTTCTTCTCCCATATCCAGCTGTCACCAACTGCTGGCACTTTCACCAGTGGAGCGTCCTGTGCTGCCCGGACTTTCCTCTCGTGTCCCCATGGACACCAGCGACAGACCGTGGCTCTGCTTTCAGCGTGCAAAATTACAAAAAAATAACAAAAAACAACTACGCGGTAGCAAATTTTTCATTTTTCACTTTTCACTTTTCACTTTATTTTGTACCTTTGCAACCGTTTTTATAATAAGGTATATGGAATTAGCAAGTAAATACGACCCAAAAGAGGTCGAATCAAAATGGTATCAGTACTGGCTGGACAACAAACTCTTTGCCAGTAAACCCGATGGACGTCAACCTTACACCATCGTTATCCCACCGCCCAATGTGACAGGTGTGTTGCACATGGGCCACATGTTGAACAACACCATTCAGGATATCTTGGTGCGTCGTGCCCGTATGGAGGGTAAGAATGCATTGTGGGTTCCTGGCACCGACCACGCCTCGATTGCTACTGAGGCCAAGGTGGTGAAGAAGCTGGCTGCTCAGGGCATCAAGAAGCACGACCTGACGCGCGACCAGTTCCTGGAGCATGCTTGGGATTGGACCCACGAGCATGGTGGCATTATCCTGAAGCAGTTGCGCCGTCTGGGTGCCAGCTGCGATTGGGATCGCACGGCTTTCACCATGGACGAGAAGCGTAGCGAGAGCGTCATCAAGGTGTTCGTTGACCTCTATAACAAAGGACTCATCTATCGTGGTCTGCGCATGGTCAACTGGGACCCCAAGGCACTTACCGCTCTGTCTACAGAGGAAGTAATCTATAAGGAAGAACAGAGCCATCTGTTCCATCTGAAATACTATGTGGATGGCCTGACCACTCTCGATAACGAGGAGGCTCTGAAGGCTGAGGGCAACATCATCCACAAGGACGCCAAGGGATACTACGCCGTTGTTGCCACCACGCGTCCTGAGACCATCATGGGCGATACGGCTATGTGTATCAACCCCAAGGACCCCAAGAACCAGTGGCTGAAAGGCAAGAAGGTGATTGTTCCTCTTGTGAATCGTGTCATTCCTGTCATCGAGGACCGCTATGTGGACATCGAGTTTGGTACGGGTTGCTTGAAGGTGACACCTGCCCACGATACCAACGACTATATGCTGGGTAAGACCCACAACCTGGAGACCATCGACATCTTCAATGCTGATGGTACCATCTCTGAGCAGAGTCCTATCTACGTGGGTATGGACCGTATGGACTGCCGCAAGCAGATTGCCAAGGACCTGCAGGAAGCTGGACTGATGGAGAAGATTGAGGACTATGTGAACAAGGTTGGCTATTCTGAGCGTAATCCTGACACCGCTATCGAGCCTCGTCTCTCGCTGCAATGGTTCCTGAAGATGAAGCACTTTGCTGACATCGCCCTGCCACCTGTGATGAACGACGAGCTGAAGTTCTATCCTGCCAAGTATAAGAACACCTACAAGAACTGGTTGGAGAACATCCAGGACTGGTGCATCTCGCGTCAGCTGTGGTGGGGTCATCGTATTCCCGCCTACTACTACAACGAGAACGACGACTACGTTGTAGCCGAGACCCGTGAGGAAGCTTTGAAGCTGGCTCAGCAGAAGAATCCTGCCATCACAGATGCCGACCTGCGTCAGGACGAGGATGCCCTCGATACATGGTTCTCTTCATGGCTGTGGCCTATCTCGCTGTTTGACGGAATCAACAACCCTGGCAACGAGGAAATCAAGTACTACTACCCCACTTCAGACTTGGTAACAGGTCCGGATATCATCTTCTTCTGGGTAGCCCGTATGATCATGGCCGGCTATGAGTACATTGGCAATATGCCTTTCAAGAACGTGTACTTCACAGGTATCGTTCGCGACAAGCTGGGCCGTAAGATGTCGAAGTCACTGGGTAACTCTCCTGATCCCATCGAACTGATTGAGAAGTTTGGTGCCGATGGTGTGCGTATGGGTATGATGCTCTCTGCACCTGCAGGTAATGATATCCTCTTCGACGAGGCACTCTGCGAACAGGGCCGTAACTTTAACAATAAGATTTGGAACGCCTTCCGTCTCGTCAAGGGTTGGAAGGTTGCGGATATCGAACAGTCAGAGGCTTGCAAGATTGCTACCAAGTGGTTCGAGGCCAAGCTAAAGCAGACCAATGCCGAGATTGATGACTTGTTCTCGAAGTATCGTATCTCTGAGGCCTTGATGGCTGTCTATAAGCTCTTCTGGGATGAGTTCTCAAGCTGGTATCTGGAGATGGTGAAGCCTGCCTATATCAATGGCGAGGCACAGCCCATCGACAAGCAGACCTACGACAAGACCCTGGAGTTCTTTGAGCAGTTGCTGATGATGTTGCACCCCTTCATGCCGTTCATTACCGAGGAGTTGTGGCAGCACCTCTACGACCGCAAGGAAGGCGAGAGCATCATGCGTGTCAGTCTGCATCTCCCCGCTCCTACTGCTGACGACGACGAGCTCGCTGCTCAGATTGAGAGCGTCAAGCAGATTGTCTCTGCCGTTCGTATGGTTCGTAATCAGAAGAACATTGCTCCCAAGGAGCAGCTCCCGTTTCAGGCCGTTGGTCAGAACCGCTACGAGGCATTCAATGCCGTTATCAGCAAGATGGCCAACCTGAGCAGCATTGAGGTGGTCAGTGAGAAGGACGCTACCGCCAGTGCCTTCATGATTGGTACTGACGAGTTTGCAGTACCTCTGGGCAACATGATTGACGTGGATGCTGAAATCCAGAAGATGGAGGCTCAGCTGCAGCACTTGGAAGGTTTCCTGCAGGGTGTTCTGAAGAAGCTCTCCAACGAGCGCTTCGTTGCCAATGCTCCTGAGGCTGTTGTTGCTATGGAACGTAAGAAGCAGAGCGACTCAGAGGAGAAGATAGCATCTCTTAAAGAGTCTATTGCTGCCCTGAAGGCTCAGAAGTAAGAATTGACAAACGCTGATAAATAAAATAGGAGGTGAACAAAATTGTTTGCCTCCTATTTTTATATTTCATTACTTTACTCTACTTCTATGACGACCTCTTCAAAGAAACCATCAGCGTTGAGCTGGAAACGACGGGTCTGCTCAGCCTCTGTTTTGTGAGTACGCAGGGATTCATAAAAATAAAGAATGTTTACCTCGTACTCGCTGGTAACATAATAGTCCATCAATAGCTTGCCGAAATCCTCAGCACGGTCTTCGTCGCGCTCTTCATAAAGACAGAGGTGGTCAATGGGTTGGTAGTGGCGGTCAAGGGTGTAGAGGTAGAGATTAGACGTAACAGAGTCCAACTGTTCTGTGAGCAACATAGCATGCAGACCATGCACTCTGGGGAGCATGAGCGCCTTTAGTCGCGTGTCAACAGGATAGCCCAACTGGGAAATAACAGACAAGGGTACCCGACCAAAACGGCCTATTTTGGCAAAGTCGCCACGCTCTGACTTGATGGGTAACGGTCGCAGTTGGAGAGTATCGAAGAAAGCATCTACAGGGTCGTCATAGACACCTGCCTGACGTTTCATCTCCTTTAGCTGCTCAGCCTTGCGGATGCTGTCGACCATCTGCTCATAGAATACCGCATCCCTCTTACGCTGGCCACACGAAAGGAGGGTCAGTGCAAGAGGGATGAGTATCCAAAGCAGGCAGCGTTTCATCAGCCGCCAAAGTTATCGTACATGATGCTTTCGGGATCTACGCCGAGCGAGTCGAGCATAGATACCACGGCCTTTGACATGGGACCAGGACCGCACATGTAGTACTCGATATCCTCGGGAGCCTCGTGGTCCTTCAGATAGGTGTTCAGCATGACCTGATGAACAAAGCCTGGGGTGTACTTGACGCCAGCTGCATCGGCTGCAGGGTCTGGACGGTCCAAAGCCAGGTGGAAGTGGAAGTTGGGGTACTCCTTCTCCAAGCCAAGGAAGTCGTCGAGATAGAACACCTCGTTGAGCGCGCGAGCACCATAGAAGTAGTGCATCTCGCGATCGGTGGTGTGCAGCGTCTTCGTCATGTGCATGATCTGAGCGCGCAGAGGAGCCATACCGTCACCACCACCAACCCAAATCATCTCCTTCTTCGAGTC
>JAEEGI010005338.1_pt1 | contig 29597 bp, 21 predicted proteins | sample 8958751 | NCBI WGS metagenome assembly JAEEGI01 (sample SAMN16246545, study PRJNA631951) | gut metagenome | biome: gut microbiome; feature: rumen; material: KS-attached | host: Bos | place: Iran: Karaj | collected 2018-10 | reverse complement strand
CAATATAAATTAGATATAAATAAAAAAGATGAAAATGGTAGAAATGCATTATTTTATTCAATTTTAAGTGAAAAAGGAGAAAATTTAGATATAATTAAATTACTTGTAAATAATGGAATTAATGTTAATTGTATTGGTATAGTTGAAACAGGAAGAAATACTCAAGCTTCTCATTCTCCATTAAGTTTAGCTGCTATTAATAATTTAAAAAATACTTTTTTATTTTTAATTGAAAAAGGAGCTGATGTTAATTTTAAAAGTTCACCTGATAAAGAAAGTATTTTACATATTGCTGTTAAAAATGAAAATTTAGATATTATTAAAATTATATTAAATTGTAATAATATTAAAATTGATGAACCAAATAAAGATGGAATTAAAGCTTTTGAAATTGCTATGGCAAAAGGACAAAATATTATTTGTAATATGATTATTGAAAAATTAGAAGATGGAAAAAATAAAAATGAAAAGTTTAATGGAATTTTTATTGAAGATAATAATATTAATCATAAAAATATTAATCCTATTAATATTAATAATAATAGAAAAAATTTTGATATTGAAAATGTTAAAAATGATAATAACGATATAAATAATATTATTTTTGGAAGGAAAAATAAAAAAAATTATAAAAACCAACAAAAATTAATTTTTGCTAAATTGTTAAGAAATTATGGATTAAAAAATAAAAGTTCGATTCAAATTCCTATTTTTTTTTCAGATAAAAATCAAATAAAAAATAAAGAAAATAATAAATTGGAAACTTATTTAAATATTGACTCAACAAAACAACCAACATTAACAATAGATTTATCTCAAGGAAAATTAGAATATGAGTTAGAAATAAATAAATTAACAAATCAATTAAAAGAAAGTTCTGATAAAATAAAAAAATACGAAATTGAAAATTTTAATTTAAAAAATGATTTAGAAAAAATGAACTTAAATTCAATTAAATTCAGAGAAAAAATAATAGAACAAGAAAGAATATTTCAAGAAAAAGAAAATCAATATCAACAAAACATTTCAAATTTAATAGAACAAATAGAAATATTACAAAAAGAAAAAGAAAATTTAGCAAATAAAGTAAATACATCTCAAAAAGAATTTAAAGAATTATATGAAAAATATTCAATATTAGAACAAAATAATAAAAATAATACAAATATAACAACACCAAATAATCCAAGTGCATATAGTCAATTTTTAAATAAAAAATTTATTCATTTTTCATATGATCAATTATATGTTATATCATGTTTATCAAAAGATATAAGTGATTATCAACAATTTGTAAAAGAACATATTGAAAGAGAACAAAATTTATATGATACTCTTGTTAATAATATTCAAATTTCAATTAATGAAATTATTAATGATTATGAAGTTCATTTATATGGTTCTCATGCTACAAATTTATGTTTACCTTGGAGTGATATTGATGTCGTTTTAATTAATAAAAAAAATCCACTTAATAATAATAATAATGATAATAATAATAATAGTGGAAATAATAATAATATTCAAGTTTTATTAAGTCAAATTTATGAACATTTAAGACAAAAAAATTGGGTTAAAGAAATTAAATTTTTATCTGGAGCAAGTACTCCTATTGTTAAATTAATTTCAAGTGAAAATTATAATAATATGCATATAGATATATCAATTCAAGATGAAAAACATTTTGGTTTAAAATGTGTAGATTTAGTAAATAGTTTTATTTCCCAATATGAAAGTTTAAAACCTTTAGTATTGGTTTTAAAAAATATTTTAAAAAGAGCAAATTTAAATGATCCATATAAAGGAGGAATTTCTTCATATGGTTTAATATTAATGATTGTTTCTTTTCTTCAAACTCAAAAAAGTTTAGGTAATGATATATCAATAAATGAAAATAATTTAGGGAAATTATTTTATGATTTTGTAAATCATTATGGATTAAAATTTGATCCTAGTAAATTTATTATTTGTGCTAAAAAAAGTGAATATGAAGAAAATAATATTAATTTTCAAAATATTCAAATTGGAAGTGAATTAGTTATTATTGATCCTTTAAATACTTTTAATAATGTTGCTAAAACTTGTTTTCAATTTTTTAATATTAAAATGTCTTTTATTATTTGTATTATTACTTTAAAAGAAGATTGTGAATGTGGTTGTCATTACACTGGAAATGGAGAAGCTTATAATAATTTAAATACTGATCATTGTTTTCTTAAAAGAATATTTAATAGTGTTAAAAGATTTCAACTTAATGGTTAAATATTTATATATCTTTTATGATTTTAACTTAATATTTTTATTATTATATAATTAATGTAAATTTTATAAAAAAGAAAATTAAAACATTTAATTTTTTAAATGTTACATATATAATAATAATATAATATAATCTTTTCAAAATTTAAAATATTTTTACATTATATAATATATAAATATTATATTTCATAAATCTTTGAAACTAGAAATACTTTTTTGAGAAATAGGATGATTATTATAAGAAATAGAATTCATTTTATGTAAAGAATGATGAGAAAATCTAATTTTAGGAGATAATGAAACAATACTTTTATTTCTAAAAGGAATAGCCATTTTAATTTTTTTATTTTTTTTCCCCTTTTTTTTCTTATTACTTTTTTCATTTTCTTTTGCTTCTGGACTTATACTTTGACTAAGAAAATCTTTATATTCTTTAGAATTATTTGAATTTGGTTCATGTAAAAAATCATTGAAACTTTCTTCTGATATTGTTCTTCCAGAATATATTAAAGACTCTTTTCTTTGAATTATATCTTCATTTATTGAATTTAATGATTTTAATAATGTTAATATTTTCTCTTTTGTAGTTTTTACTTTTTTTTCTTTTTGAAGTATTGTATTTTTTAATTCATTTGTTATTTTTTCTCTTCTTTGATAAAAAGAATTTATTGTTTTTATTATATTTATTTTATCATCTTTTAATTTTTCTATATTATTACTTAATATTTTTTTTTCTTTTATAAATTGTTCTGATAAATATTTTTTTGTTTCCATTACTTTTTTTAATTTTGAATTAATGATATTAATTTCTTCTTCTAAAGCTTTATTTTCATTTTGTAATCTTTTTAATTCTTCTTCTTCTTCATTTCTTAATTTATTAAAATTTTCTGTATCTTCATTCAATCTTTTATTTAAATAATTTGATAATACTGTTTCATCATTTATTTTTTTTGTAATATATTGAAAATTTTCTGGATTAATTCTAATTTCATTAATTTCTTTAATTAAATTAGGCATAAATTTCTTTTTCATTTCATCATTATTTAATTTTAATCTTTTATTTATATCTTCAATATTTTTTAATTGAATTCTATTAAAATTAACATTTATATTAAGAAGAGTTTTATTATAAGTTAACATTTCTAATATTACATTTCCAATATCATTTTTAATTTGATTATCAAATAAATTTAAGCTTTTTAAAGTATGATTATTTTTAAGATTTTTAATAAAATCACTTGCAGTAAGTTCACTAATAAAATTTTTAGAAGCATCAAAATATTTTATATAATAATTATTCTTAAATAAATGTATATAAAATTTAAAACCATTATCTCCAATTTTATTCTCACTAATATTTATTTTTGTAATAGATTCATTTAATTGTAAACATTCACCTAAGACTCCTCCCGATTTATCGCCTAATAAACAATTAGATATATCTAAATGTTTAACTCCAAATATAATAAAAAATGGTTTTAATAATTCAAATTTTTCACTACTTATTTTATTCTTACTTACATTTAAATTTTCTATTCTTTTCATATTTTGTAAATTCATTAATAAATAATGAAAACCTTTAAATTCAATTCCACAATTTGATATATTTAAATTATGAATATTAGGAAAATTTTTTAATGAATCTGTTAAATTTATTATCCCTTCATCCATAATATTATTACTTGAAATATCTAATGAAATTAATTTAGAAGAATGAATATTTAAAACATATTTTTCAATTCCATATTTATCAATATCATTATTAGTAATATTTAAATGTAATAAAGTTTTATTGTTTTCTAAACCATTACAAATATATTTCAAACCTTCATTTTTGATACTATTACCTCCTAAATTTAACATTTCCAAATATAAATTTTCAGTTAGAACTTTTCCTATATTTTGAACACCAACAGAAGTTAATCTATTTCTATTCATTCCTCTACAATTAGATATATCTAAATTAATAATACTTTTTTGACAAGATATATTATTAAATAATATTTTCCCTCCTTTATGACTAATAGAATTTGATGATATATTAAATGAAACTAAAACTCTATTATCTTTAATTGCATTTGATATTATTTTTATACCATCATCACCAAGATTATTATTTCCTAAATTTAATATTGCAATTTGAGTATTTGAATATAATATTTCGGCAACAACAAAACTAGAATAATAACCTAAATAACATCCTGATAAATCCATTTTTCTATTTTTACATTTATTATAACAATAATTCTTAAATCTAAATATCATATCTTCATTTAAATTTAAATTTAAATCTTTACATTTTGCTTTGATTAATTTTTCAATATCATTATTTGATAATAAACATTCGCTTTTATCTTCTTCTGTTTGACTTAAATTATTTATAAAAGAACATATTGAAGTTGAATTTGGTCTCATTTTAGTAGAATAAGTTCTAATTATATTATTTGAATTTGAACCATATAATATATTATATTTATATAACATTTTTTTTGTGTTTTCACTATATTTTGGTTCTGGGTTCACAGATGAGATTTTTTGATTAAAAATTGGATTTATTTCTTTTATTTTTTTTTCTATTTTTGATAAATTATATTTATCTGGATTTGTTTCTATTACTAAATTTAATAAATCTAATTTTGAAGTTGAATTACTTTTTTTAAATAATGTTATTTTTGAAATAGTTTCCATTGAAGATGGTAGAGGAGGTTTAAATAAATTTTGTTTTGATTTACTTAATATTAATTGTCTTGGTTTTTCTATAGTTGTATTTATATATGAATTTGAATCAAGTGGAATTAAATTTTCATTATGTTTTTTTGAGAAAAATGAAGAATTAGGTCTTGGTATATTTCTTTTTATTTTCATTAATTATTTAATTAAATATTAAAACAAAACAGATTATTTCTTTCTAATTTTAAAACAATAAAAAATTTTTAATTAACAATAAAAAAAATTTAATAATAATAAAAGTTATTATTTATCATCCTTTTCTTTTTTTTTCTCATTGTCAATTTTAAAATGATTATTATTATCAATATTATTATTATTATCCTTCTTATCATCAATATGAAAAAAAGGAATAGGTTTAAATTCTTCAAAAACATTTAAAGTAGATTTTTGAAATTGAGGATTATTCATCATTTTATTAAAATAATCATTATAAACTTCTTGTTCATACATATTATTCTCATTAATAACTTCAGGTAAATTTTTAGAAGATCTTTCTTTTTTAATTTCTTCAATAATTTCAGAACAATAATGAGGTCTTCTTTCAACAATAATATCATAAAAACTATTATCTTTTCTGTTTCTAAAATTTATACTAGAAATATCAAAAAAATATTCTTCAATAACATCAACACTTTCTTTTTGACTTAAAACTAAATAATTTAAACTTTGATTTACATTTTCAAAATAAGAATCATTTCTACAATAAGGCCAATTTTTATTACAATTTTTATATTTGTTAATTTCAGATTGAAAATCAGTTATTTTATTCTTTATTTTAATTTGTATTTTTTCTATATTTGAACTTTCATAAGTTTCTTCTAAATTATTACATATTTTATATCTTAAATCATCAATGAAATTTTCATCAAATTCAAATTGTCTAATCGCTAAGCAATGAATTAAATCAATTGAATCTTTTTGAATATTATTTGTATCTTTTGTTAAAATATTATTCATTATTTCCATATCATCATCATCACCTTTTAAATTTATTATTTTACTTTTTAATTCCCCAAAAATTGCCAAAAAACTTTTTATTAAAACAATATTACCATCTAAAAATAAATAATCCCAAATTAAAAAAGAAGTTTCTTCATTTACACCTGTAATTAATAAATTAACTAAATTTTGATGAATATAATTATTAATTAAACCTTTACAAGATTCATTATTTAAAGTTTTTTGAATTTGAGGAAAATACTTTTCTAAAAACTTTATAATAATAGTAGTATCAGCTAAAATTCCAAATAATTCAGAATAATAATTTAAAGGTAATATTTCTTCAATTAATTCACAAAAAACCCAAAAAGTATCTTCCTATTATTTTTATAATATATAATATTTTTCTAATAAAATAAAAATAATTTTTACTTCATCTTTTAAAACATCTAATAATCTACAAACAATAAAATTGAAGCCTTGACAATAACCAATTGAAGAATTTCTTATTGAATAACATGTTAAAATTCTTCTTAATTGTTCTAAATATACTTGATTTTTATTCTTTTTTGGATTCGATCTTAAAACATCTAAATTAATTTGTTTTTCATACAAAGAAGGAACATTACTTGATAATAATATTAAATTTGCATAATAATCTGGATTTTCATTTATATCTCTTTTAGCTCCACTACATAATAACCAAAGCTTTGCTCTATATAAATTTGGTGTTCCAATTGAAATTAAAAATTTTAATATTTCTTTTTCTTCTACTTCTAATATTAATTTATCTTTGTTCATTACTATCTTTTTTTGTTAAAAATTATATTATTTATTTTTACTGTTTGACCTTCTTTCTCCCATGTTGAAGAAAGAAGTGGAGATTTTATATGCTTTTTAAAAAAATTCTTCATTTTTTCTAAATTTCCATTATCTTCCATTTTTTATTTCAAGAGTTTATAATTATAATAAATTTATAATTTAGATTTTTAAAAATAAATTTAAATATGAATTTTTATAATTTTATTATATTTTTATGAGTTATTTTTAATTTTATAAAGGACAATAAAAGGAAATTAATTTATAATTATAAAAATAATTCTAAGAAAATAAGAATTGTTATTTCAAAAATATAATTTTAAAAAAATAAAAGTCATAAATAATTTTTATTTAAAACAATTAAAAAATATTCAACGAAAATATTAAAAAAAAAATAAAAAAAAAAATATCAAAAATAAAAATCCTAAATAATTTAATTTTTGTGTTATAAAATAGTAGAAAAAAATTTGATTTCAAATAATGAAATAGATAATCTTTCAAATAATTATATATTCTTTTTCCGAAATAAAAAACCTATTTATTTCCTTTTTGAAAAATATTATTTATAATTAAACAACAATAAGAAGGTTTTAATAAATATATATTAAAAAATAACAATAAAAAAAATTTGAAAAATATATTTACACAAAATGTCAAAAATGAAATTATTTGGGAAATTAATATTAGATTCAATATCAACTTCTGATAATTTATCTTCAACTGTGGGAGAAAAAATTTTCAACACAGAAATATCAATAAAGCAAAATAACAGATATTCAATAAGAGATGAATATGTAAATTCTTCAGTAAGAAAAAATAATAATATGAATTCACGTTTATATATGACCAGTAATAAAGATCCAGATAGATTAAATTTATTGAAAACAGTTAAAAATATAAGAGAATCAATAAATAAAAATTCAAATAATTTATTTCAAATAAATGTAGGATTTGATGATGAAAATTTTCGTTATGTTTATGAAGCAAAAAAACAGTTAATAAATTATAGAAAAGCTAAATCAAAAAGAATATCAGATAAATACATTTCATTAAATAATTTTTTACAAGATAATAAACATATAGGAATCAATAATATAATATTAGATGATTTAAAAGAAGAAAATAAAAAATTAAACAATAGAGAAAATGAAAATAAAAATAAAATAAGACAAGGAAATAAAGATTTATTAGAAAATCAAAAATCATTTCAAAACTATATTAGAGACCAAAATCAAGCATATAAAACAATAGAAAATTCCTTAATAGACATAAATAATAAAAGTAGAGAATTATTAATTCAAAAACATTATCATGAATTAATGAAAAGAACTATAGAAGAAGAAATGGAAAGAATATTAATTAATTTAGAAGAATTAAGAGAATCATGTATATTTGTTTCTAAAGTTATTAATTCTGATTCTGGAAAATTTGAAAAAAAAATTATAGATAAATATTATAGAAGTAAATTATCGAATCCTAATGATAAATCTAATTTAAATGAAATTACTTCAGAAACTATAAAAAATTATAATTTTTGCTTAAATCAAAATGAAGAAAAAGAATTAAAAGAATTATTAAATGATCCTAATATAATGATGATTAAATTTGAAGAAATTGAAGATGTTATTATTAGATTATTAGATTATATCCAACATATGAAAAATAATGAAATTAATGAGAAACAAGATAGGGAATTAAATATGAAAGAAATGAATGAAAGATTAAATTTTTATCAACAAGATTTTGAGAGAATTAACAATAAATATAAAAATGAAGAAATAAATATAAACAATATAATTAAAAGAAATAAGAAAAAACAAAATAATTATCCTGAATATTTACTTAAGGAGCTTTTTAATTATCTTTTAGAATTTGAAAATAATAAAAATAAAAAAAGTAATAATCCTAATTTACAAATGAAAGATATTACTAAAAAATGTATTAAAAAAATAAATGAAATAGAACATAAGATTAATAATTTTATTTCTGATTTAGAAAAATATGAATTAGAAGATAATAAAATTTTTTCTAATATAATTAGTGAAAGAAGAGAATATAATAAAGACAAAAAATATATTGAACAAAAAATAAAATTAGAAGAACAAAGACAAGAAAAAGGAAAACAAAGTGAAGAAAGATTAAAAAAAAGTATTATTCAAACTAGAAAAACTGAAGCTCCTTTTAGAATTTCTAAAAAAATTGAATCTAACAAAATTATTAAAGAAGATAACAATGAAGAATATGATATATTATTTTATTAAATTACATTTTTTAATATTTTATTTATTTATCATAAATTTGTTATTAATTAAAAATATTTACATTTATATTTGTTTTATTTGACTATTTTTAAAATTAAATTAGGATTCAATTATTTTACTTTTTTAATTTCGTAATTGTTTTTAAATAAAAATAGTTTAAATAATAAAAATATTTATTAACCATTATTAACTTCTTCTTTCCATTTTACATTTATATTTTATTAAGGAAAGAAAAATTATTTTATTCAATTATTATCCATTATTTTTATAATTTTATACACTTGTATTTAGTTTAAATCATATTTAAAATTATCCTTACCTTCAAATTAAAATACTATATTTAATATTTAAATTTCCCTTTTTAAATCTTTATTCTAATCTAGGAAATTACTTTTAGAAATAAATAACGGAAGATTATATTTTTTAATAACAGAATTGATGAAAGTTTCTTTTGAAGTTAAGAAAATTTCTTTTTCTTCTTTAGAATAATTTTTTATTGTATTATCATAATTATTAATTTCACCTTTTAATTTTTTAATCTCAATTTTATCTTGTAAAAAATTAGGTATTTCAAAATTAAACAATAATTTATTATTCTTTTTACTTAGACAATTATTATTGCTTTTAATACCTTTATTATTAATTTTTGGTACCTTTACTTTAAAAATTGGTTTTATTTTATTTTTCTTTTTATAATAATGTTTTTTATTAAGTAAAGAAATATTTGAATTTATTTCAATATCCAATAACATACTTCCTGATGTTGAAATTGCATCATAATTTTTTTCTTCTTGTGAAACCATTCAATAAATAATTTTCTATTTATTTCATTAATAATAATCATAATTAAAATAAAAAACATTTTTTAAATAAAATTAAAAAAAATTAGTTTTGATAAATTAAATATAATTTCTCTTTTATTTTCCTTTAATTTATACAGTCCAAGTTTTCATTGTTTTATCAGAAGAAACACTTATAATTTTCCCATCATCATTTTCAATGATGTCAATAATACTATTTTTATGTCCACTTAAAATTTTAATACATTCAAAATTACTTTCATTAAATATTTTAATTAAATTATCTCTTCCACCAGAAATAATTTTCCCATTAGATAATTGCTTAATAATTAAAACACTATCATTATGAGCTTCAAAAGAATTAATTAAATCAAAATCTTCATTATATAAGTAAATTTTTTTGTTTTTTCCTCCACAAATTAATCTTCCATCTTTCAATAAACAAATAGATAAAATAATATCATCAGTATAAATAATATTTTCATTTTTTAATGTTAAATAATCAGTTATTCTAACAGTAAAATCATAAGAACAAGAATAAATTTTTCCATCATTATAAATGATATCATTAACTTTATCATCATGGAAATTTAAAGTATATTTAAATAATAATTTTCTTAAATCCCAAATTTTAATAGTACAATCATCAGAACAAGAGATTAAAGTAGCAAAATCAATTTTTAATATTTTTCTAATTGGATAAGTATGACCTGCTAAAATTGCTCCTACTTTAAATTCATCTTTTTCCCATATTTTAATTAATCCTTCATAATCACCTGTTATAAATCTTATATTATCAAAATCTAATAAATAAGTTATTTCACTTATTAATTCTGGAATTTCATATAAAATTATTTCTTGATAATTAATAGTATTATCATTGAAATTTCTTTGATAAACTTTTAATGTATTATCTGTTCCTCCTGTTAATATTTTATCTTTATTATTTATAAATGAAAAAGATGATAAAAATTCTTTTTGATTAAATTTAAATGTTTCTACATTTTGAGTTTGAATTAATCCTTCTCTATATTCAAAATGATAATCTAACATTCCTTTTCCTTCTAATAAATTTTTATTTAGTTCTTTTAAATTATTTAATATATTATCCATTCCAACTGTAGTTTCTATGTTTTCTATAATTGACATTTTTGTTATATTTCTCATATTACTTATTTTTTTATATATTTCAATTGGAGTTTTTTCATTACTTAAATCATCATAAAATTTTCTATATGTTAAATCAATTAATTCAAATAATTGATTTATATTTTCTAAATCTTTTTTTGCTTCTTCTTCTAAATTTTTTAACATTTTATTTAAAAAAGAAATTGTATCTTCAATTTTTTTTTTTGTATTTTCTTTAATTTTATTAATTGAATCTTCAATGGTGTCATAATTATCATTTAAAATTTTATTAATTTCTTCAAAATCCTTTAAAACTAAATTTTTCTTTGCTTTTTCTCTATATTCATTTATAATTAAATTTAGATCTAAATGACTTGCTTTATGTTTTTCGTCATCTTTAGCACAAATTTCACATAATTCTTTATTACAAATAGAACAATATTTATCTGTTTCATTTCCATGATTTGAGCATAATATTTTATGATCATTTGTATTTTTTTTATTTTCATTAACTTGAAATAAATTTTCGACTTTTTCATATTCCATTTTTAAAGTTCCTCTATCTTTATTTTTTTTACATACTGGACATTGGAAATTAATTTCAGAATTTTTAAAATTTTTAAATTCATTCATTATTAATGAATGAGAAAGACATATTGGACATAAACGATGTGAACATGAATATTTATATGTTTTTTTATTGTAACTATCGCAATTTGAACATATTTTTATTGATTGGGATTTCATTATATAAATATTTTTTTTTTTATTATATTTATATTTTTCATTGTTTTTAATTTTTTTTATGGTTTATTTTTAAATAAAATTTTTTTTATATATATATTTTTTTTATTCTTTATTCAATTTAAAAATATATTTTAATTCTTTAACCTTCCTTATATTTTTTAATAACTTCAGAACATTTTTCTAAATCCTGTATTAATTTCCCTAAAGCATCTTTATCCATAGCTATAACATAATTTTTATCATTCCCAATATCAAAACTTAAATTAATTCTTGTTTTTTCTAAACTTAAAATATTATAATTATCATCAGCTAATTCATTTTCTTTTTCATTAACACAATTAAAATTAGTATAATTATCACATAAAGTATAACTATTTTTATAATTAATATCTTTAATAACATTAAAAGAAAAAATATCGTCTTTTAAAAATTCTCTTAATTTATTTTTTTGATTTTTAAATACTTTACTTATACTTTCTGCATTTTCTTGAGGTAAACCTAATTGTTGTAATTCTTGACTTAAAACAATATCTTCAACATTAAATTTAGCCGAGTTTCTAAATATAAAATCTAATACACTTATTACTATTTTTATTTCTTGTTCATTTAAATTCATTTCATCTAATATTTTTTTTAAATCTTGTATATTTGAACCCTTAGTTATTATAAATTTACATATTTGATTACTTATTATTCTTAATTTTACTGAAGTAAATTTTGCTAAATATATTATTTCTGTTATTAACCAATCTGGACAATCTATATTTCCACAAAATTTAAATCTCATTTTTTTAATATGATTTTATTTTTTTATTTTATATTTTTTAATTTTTTAAATTTTTATATTTATTTATAGATTGTATTAATTAGTTACTTTTTATTTTGATGTAATTTTCGGCTTTTATTCCTTTAGATCTTAAGAAATTTATAACATGATAATAATTATATGTTGAAATTGAAAATTGGGCTTTTTTTAAATTCATTGGAAAATCTTGTGGATGAATATCAAAGAAACAACTTCCTAAAAATTTTAAACAATTCATTACATTTAAATCTTTAATATTTTTACATGCAATTAAAATTAATTTAATTCCTTCATCTGTTATATAATTACTAGAAAAATTTACTTTTTCTAAATTTAATAAATAAATAGATATTAATTTACATAAATCATCAGTTAAAAAAGAACCAAATTCAATTTTTTTCAAATTTTTCATTTTATAAAAAATTTTACTGAAAATATCAATGTAATCATTATCAAAATCAATTTCTTGGTTTAAATTATTTATATTTTGTTCATTTAAATTATTAATTAATTGTTGATTAATTTCATTTAAATTTATATAATGAAAAACAGGTTCATTTTTAACCGTATTATCTTTAATAATTATATCTCCAATTTTAAAAGAAATTAAATTTTCACAATTTGAAAATATTTTTAAATTTTTAATATGATTTATCATTAATAAATCAAAAGAAAGTTCAATTAAATTTTTAAATATTAAATCACTTTCATTTAAATTTGGCATATAAAAAGCAAAAATATTTAAAATTTTTAATTTATGTTCCCTTGAATTTAATATATTTAAAATAATTTTAAATAAATTAATATGATAATATTTTGGAAATTTTATGAATTTTTCATTTAAATATTTTTCATCTTGTAAAAAAGGTTTTCTATATAAAGTTAATTCATTTAAATTTTTAAAAAATTGATTAGCATATAATAAAGCAGAATATAAGCTTTCTAAAAAATAATTTAATTTAATTGATTGAACTTTTATTCCTTTCATTCTAGAAAATAAAGTTTTAATTGAATGATCATTTAAATTTTCTATTTGACTTATATCTAATCTTTCTAAATTATGTAAAGAGCAATTGAAGTATTTTAAATTTTGATTTTTGAAATTTTTTGCTTTTCCAAAAGTTAAATCTTTTAAATTTTTAAATCTATTAATTATTCTATTAAAAGATTCTGTTGGAGTATCATCTCTTATTATTAAACTTTCAATATATGAATCAGAATATTTTTTTAATTCTTTATTTAATAAAGAAACTTTGGAAAGTAAAATTTTTTTACTTAAATATTCAAAAATTATAAAAAGTAAATAATCAGGAAATTCAATAATAAATTTATTTTTTTCATTTTTATTTTTCAAAAATAATAAATTATTAATGACTTTTTCATTATTATAATTATTACTTTCAATTCTCATTTTAGGATTATTATAAGTATTTTTATTATGTTTTGCAGCATAAAGTTCATGAAATCTTCTTTTATTTTTCAATAATATATTATTATTATTATTATTATTTACATTTTTATTGTTCAAACTTAAATCCTTGGTTTCTGGAGTTTTACCAGTAATTTTAGAAATAAAAGCATCTAATAATTCTTTAGTTGATTTTGAAATAAATAAAATAATTTTATCTTCTTTAATTTGAATAATTAAAGTTAATTTACCTTCGTTAATAAATTTATCATTGATTTTAATTATATCTTTAACATTACAATGAAATATCATATCGCCTTTTTTACTTCTAATTTCAAGCGCGTCAATTTCTTTAATAGATTGATCAATATATTTATATTGATTATGATTAATTTTCAAATTAACCAAATTACTTTGTTGAAGAAATTTGTTCTCAATTTTAATTCCATTTCTTTCTAATTTAATATAAGCTGAAAACTCAATAATTTTTTTAAATCCAACTAATATAGGTTTATCATTAATACTCATTTTTTTCTAATTTAAAAAATAAATATAAAAATAATAAATAAAAAAGACAATTAAAAATAAATTTATAATTCCAAATAGCCTAATAAGTAAAATAAATGCTTAAAATAATAAAATAAATAAAAATAATATAATCATTTAAAATAATAGAGAAAAATGTCAAATAAAAACTTATCTCAAAAATTTTCTAAAATATTATTAATGGGAAAAGCAGCAGTAGGAAAAACATCAATGAGATCAATAATATTTGCAAATCAAGCACCAAAAGATACATTTCTATTAGGATGTACTCAAGATGTTTCAGAATCAAGATTAAAATTTATGGGAAATTTAGTTTTTAGTTTATTAGATTGTGGAGGACAAGAAGAATTTATAAAACAATATTTAGAAACAAAAAGAGAAACAATTTTTTCAAAAGTTGAAGTATTAATATTTGTAATTGAAGCAGAAAATTTCAATAATAGGAATGATAAAGAAAATATAGAAGATATAACATATTTTGAAAAGTAAAATATTATATATAATAACTAAATAATATATATATATATATAATTATAAAAAAATTATTATAATTATATATATTAATATATATTTATTTTATAGTTGTATAAAAGCTTTAACTGAATTTTCTCCTGAAGCAAAAGTATTTGTTTTAGTTCATAAAATGGATTTAGTATCAGAAAATAAAAGAGTAGAAATATTTAATAAAAGAAAAAACCAATTAGAACAAAAAGCAGGTAATTTTAAAATTCAATGTTTTCCTACTTCAATATGGGAAATTTCATTATATAAAGCGTGGACTAATATTGTAAGTGAATTAACAATGAATTTAAAAAGTATTAAACAATCTTTAAAAAATTTTTCACAAGTTTGTGGTGTTGAAGAAGTTATTTTATTTGAAAAAAATACATTTTTATTGCTTTGCTCTTTTACTGATAAAGAAATTAAAGATGATCAAAGATTTGAAAAAATTTCTCATATAATTAAAAAATTTAAATTAAGTTGTATGACTACAAATTCAAGATTTGAATCTATGATTATTCAAACTAGGAATTATACTACTTATTTAGATGAGTTTACTAGTTCTACTTATATTATGGTTATTATTAATAGTAAAAATACTAATTTGGAATTAATTAAATTAAATGTTGCTTTATGTAGAAAAACTTTTGAAGAAAAATTAAATGGAAAAGATGAAAATAAGGAAAATAATGATGATGAACAAAAAGAAGAAAATTAGAGAATTGATATTTATATTTTAAAAGTTAGAATATTTTTGAATTAAAATAAAAGTAATTTAACAGTCTAATTCTTATTATATTTTATTATATTTTTTTTAAAATATTTAAATGATTATATTTTCTTAATTGATTATTATTAATTAGGATATAAATTTGATATAGAAAACTTATATATATTTCGAGAATATTTAAATTAATGATGAAATCAAATATTGTAAATGTCTAATTTTTTAGATTTCCATTTTTTTAAGGCTATAAATAATTTAATAAGATTTATATTGGATTGAGAAAAATATAAAATCTTAAAAACACTTAAATTTTTTCATAAGAATTATTTAATTTTAAATTAAAATTTATTTAGCATTTATAATCTAAATTTTAATTTTTAATTGATTGTCCTATTAAACAAATTATTATATTAATTGTATATATAAAATATTTAATGAACGCTGAACAACAAATAGAAAAAGTATTTGGAAGTGATTATATGGAAAATAGATTTCAAAGTAAATTTGAAAAATCTCAATTTACAAACACGAATTTCGTGAATAACTCTATAAAAAACATTGATAATCAATTAATAAAACCTAAAAAATTTGTTGTCAATTCTTTTAAAAAACAATTTACAAACATAGAAAATAAAAATAGTAAGAAAGATAAAAAGAAAACTAATGGATATATTGGCAATAATATTAATTCTGAATTTCTTAAAAATGTAAATGAAAATAATAAAGACAATAATAATATAGAAGAAATAATTAATGATTTGAATAAAATAAAAAATAAAAAAAAAATAATTAATCCATATATTAAAGAATCAAGATCTAGTAAAAATATAATAAATTTCAAAAATATTAATAAAAATACAGAAGAAAAAAAATTAAATGTTAATCCATCTCTTAATGATAAAAATAATTCAAAATCAAAAAAAAAGAAAGAAACTTTATTAAATAAAATTAATAATAATAACTATATTAATAATCAATTCAAAATTCGAGAAAATAAAAATAAAGGAAATAATATTCAAACTGCAATTCAATTAGAAATTAAAAGTAAAATAGAAAAATATAAAGATTATAAAATTGAAAAAATTCAAATGCCAAATTTTTTTTTAAGTGAAAAAGAAGAAAATAAATTAAATAATAAATTCAATAATACAAATAATAATAATGAAACAAATCTTTTAAATCCAAATTTTAAAAATGATTATACTATTGAAACAAAGAATAATAATTTTCAAACAATATATAAAGTAAATAATAAAAAAAATCATTTTCTATGTTGTATATAATAAAAAATACTTTTATTCAAAATGATAATGTTCCTATAAATTTGTTGTAAAATATTTTATGAAAAAATAATATTTATTTTATATTTTAAAATAAAAATTTATTTTTTAAAGAAATTGATTTATAACTTATAAATCCTCTAAATCAGAAGGTTTTCTTAAAGAAGTATTATTTCCATGGGAATATTTAACATTAATTTTTCGATTATTTAGAATTTATTAATTATTATTATTACTATATTAATAAATTAATATTATTTTGAAGCTAATCTATTTATTTAATATACTATTATTTAGAAGAATAATATCTTTTATTTTGATTTAAAAAAATTTTTTTGAAATAATCTAAGTGTTTTTCCATAAATTATTATATTATTTAGAAATTAATGTTTTTTTTTTCAATTAAAAAATGAAAGATTTTCATTCAATGAAAATGTATATTTTAAAAGGAGAAGAATTATTTATTTCTTCTATTCCTCCATTTGATAGTTTATTCCAAGATTTATTATTTGAAAAATTTATTATTTATATTTCCAATATTATTATTCATTGAATTAAATTCGAAAATTAAATTTAATTCTCTTTTTGTAATCTTCTTCTCCTTGTTGGACTTTTATTTTTTTATTTACTAATATTTGAGTCATGAATATAATGATTGAATAAAATATTATAGAATTATTTTTATAAAGTAAATAATATTTATTAATGATAAATAATAAACAAAATTTGTGTAAATTATTGATTTTTTATTTATTTTTTATATTTAAATAATAATAATTGATTTTTTTAAATAATTGTATCTTTCTTTTTTGTTGCATTTGTAAGTAAAACATAAAGAATTCCCATAAATATAATAAACCCAATGAAAAAAATTAATCCTCTATATTTAATTAATTGCCTTCCAATCTCTTCTTGTCTTTCCATTTGTTCTTGAAATCTCTTTTTTTGTTCAACATATTTTTTATTATCTTCAATTTCTTTTTTTCTCTTTTCTTCTTTTTGTTTTTTATATTCCTCTTTTAATTTTTGTTGATGTTCTTTTTTTTGTTTTTCAATTTCAATTAAATGTTCTCCTAATTCAATATAATTATATCCATCATTATTTTTAGTATCTTCATTAACCGAAATTTCATTTGGTAATTTTTTAACAATATTAATTAAAACAGTAGTTTTAGCAAAAGTTAATTCATGTAAAATAGTATTACCATCTTTATTTTGAGTATTTAAAATTTTTTTCTTAGTATCATTATCAATATTTTTATTATCAACAAGATAATCTAATAATAATTTAAAAGTATTCATTTGATTTTCCATTAAAGATAAATGAAAAACTGTATTTCCATTTTCATTTTGTATTCCAAGATCAATTCCTTGTTCCAATAAATATGATATAACTTCATCATTTCCTCCTAAAATTGCTAAATGTAATCCACTTCCATTTTTTCCTACTTCTTTATTAATATTAAATTTTTGTTCTTCATTATTTTCATCTTCTTTTTTTTTTAATCTTGGATATTTTTCTATTAAATAACTTATTATATCTAATCTTCCTTTTTCACAAGCTCTTAAGAAAAAAGTACAATTTTCTTCATCTTTATAATTTAAATCTGCTCCTGCTCTTAATAATAATTTTATAATTTTACTTGAATTATCATAATCATCTGTATGCATTAATGATAATAATAAAGGAGAAGTTATAATTTGATTTTTTAAATCATTTGTTAAAATATTTGGATCACTATGATTAATCATTTCTTCTTCATTTTCAGATTGAATATTTAATAATAAATCTACAATTTCAGGTTTTTCTAATTTAATAGCATAATGTAAAGGATTATATCCATGTTTATCTAAACCATTAATATCAAAATCGTTATTTCTTAAAAATGAAATAATATCTTCTTTTTTAGTTTTTTTTCCTTTAATTAACTTAATGAAAGAATCTTGTGTTTTAGATTCCATTTTTAAAAAATATATAAAACATAAATTAAAACATTATTTCAAATATAATAATTATTTTCAAAGTTAAATGAATAATTGGTAGACAATTAGAATTTGAAATTAAATGTAATAAAGAAAGAAAACAAAAAGTTAATGATAAACAATTATTTTTATTAATATTTTTTTCTTTGTCCAGGAAGAAAGTTTTCCAAGATAATTAATTATTTATTTATTATCATAATATTAATAAGATAGCTTATTCAATAAGTTAAAATTCATATTGGTGTCTTTAAATTTTTTTTCATTTTTTTTTTTGATATATTAGAAGTCTTTTTTCAATAAATATGTTTATTTGATATAAACTATATTTTAAAACCTTTGTTTTTTCTTTTTGGAGATTTTAATTTATTTTTGGGAAAAAGAAAAATGTTAATTAAATGAAATATTAAAAATTGATGAATAGCATGTTCAAAAATGTCTTTTTAATTATATGAATTAAATTAATTATGTTTTTATTATTTGATAGGAGAATTAAGATAATTAAATAAATTGAAATATTGGAAAAAAAGTAGTTAAGAATTAGATATCCAAAATAATAATATGCTTCAATAATAATCAAGATTTATTCTATTTAAATACTATGAATTAAAAATAAAACCTTCTTATCTATGAAATATTTAATGTTTTATAAATTCAAAAATCTTAATAATAATAAAACCAACAATAAATTTATAGAAAAAATTTCAATTGCTTTCATCCATTATAATGATGTATTTAATATAAATTGCTTTAATTTAAATAAGAAATTTGAATTTAATAAATCAACCATTGGTGTTTACAGTTAAATGGAACATAAAACATTTAATTATGGATTTATTATTGATTATTCAATAAATAATCAATTTATTGTTAAATTTATAAATATATAAAATAAAAAAATAATATTAATAAAAAAATTCTTTTTCATTTAAATAAATTAAAAATATTGAAAAAAAATTATAACTTATTAAAAGCATTAAAAATTAATATTATTATTTTGTTACTCAATTCCAATATTATTTCCAATCATTTAAGATTTTCATTCTCCCATATTATCCCCTGTAATTTTTTCATTTATCTGAGGTAATTTTTGTTCAATATTTTCTTCAATATTATTATTATTACCTTGATTTTGAACTTTATCTTCTTCTTTAATATCAGTTTTAGGTTTTAATATTTTAAATCTTTTATAAAGTTTCTTAACAGTTCCATGGAAAGCCTCTTGGATAGGAGCCAAATACTGAATTGGAAAATGTAATTTTAACATTTCTCCCCAGAAAAAATAAGATAAATCTATAACACAATATAAGAAAGCAATTAGTAAATAAGTTAATAAAACTACTTTAGCATCTGAAGTTGCATTTTTTAATCCTGTTAAAACTGCAAAAAAGTCAATCACATCTATTACAAAATTAAAAAAAGTACATCCTGCATAAATATAAAATAATATTTTTTGCTCTGATATAGGTTTAATTATTTGAATATGAGCTGTTTCTCTTATTAAATCATTAAACAAAGTTTTTGATAATTTATCATCTGGTGTTCCTTTTAAAGCTTCTACTAATTGATATGATTTTGGTAATTTATTCCATAAATAAAATCCTAATATTGATCTTACTACATGTATTAAATGCAACCAAATAAATGTATTTTTGTATTTTACTACTTTATCATTTTTATCTTTAATTTTTGGAAAATCTTTTGGAGTGTTAATATATAATATTAGTGATAATAACCATAATATTATTTCACTTTGATTTGTATATCTTACTAAATCTATAAATTCATGAAATTTTATTTCTAGTTTTATACTATAAAAAAGAAATTTGTAAAATTGAAGTGTTCGGTTTTTTTTTTTTAATGATGAATTTTCTTGAGCATTTGGATTATTTGTATTTTGATTTGGTATTTCTAAATCTAATTTTTCATCAAATCCTTTATCCATTTTTTATATTTTTTTCATTCTAAATTATACTATGTATTTAATTTATTGAAATAAAAAAATATATTTTCATTAAAATTTATTATTATTATTTTTGGAGTTAATAAATAAAATATTGTTGTACATTGTTTTTACACCTAATATTAATTATAATATTGAGAATTTAATCGATAAATAGATTAAATAATTTAATGGAACAATCAAAACCAGTTTTAAATGGGAATATTATGGAACAATCTCGAACTCTTTGGATGGGAAACATAGAAAATTGGATGAATGAAAACTATATTTGTCAACTATTAAATTCAATCAATTTAAATCCAATTAAAATTAGAATTTTACAAAATGATAATCCTAAAAATTGCTGCTTTATTGAATTTGATTGTCCAGAAACTGCAGATTTTGTATTAGAAAAATACAATGGATTAAAAATTAATAATTTAATTCTTCATTTAAAAAGAGTAATTTCAAAGAAAAAAGATAATAATAGTCAAGAACAAAATGATAAAAAATTCACAATTTATGTTGGAAATATTCCTAAAGATATTAATAATGAACAATTAAAAAATTTTTTTAAAGTTGATTTTCCATCTGTTTTAAATAGTAAAATTATTTTTGATTCTATGACTAAAAATTCAAGAGGTTTTGGATTTGTTGATTTAGCTAATTTTAGTGATTATCAAAAAGCTTTAAATAGTTCAAATCAAAAAATATTAAAGAAACATATTCTTACTATTAAGTAAAATATAAATATTTAAATTATTTTTAGGTCTGCAAAATTAAAAAATGAAAATCAAAATATAAATAATAATAATTATAATGGAAATATATATAATAATAATCCAAATATTATCCCATTTTTTCTATATAATAAGAATTTAAATTATAATCATAATTTATTGAATAATTCATTAATTTCAAATTCAAATTTAAATACAAATTCATCCTCAAATAATGGTATTAATAATAATATTAATGAAAATATTCTTGAAAAGAATAATAAATCTTTTACTTCTTCAAGTTGTCCTGAATTATTTAAACTGTATAATAGAAATGAAAATCAAGATTTTCAATTACAAAAAGGTTTTAAAGATGTTGAAAATATATATAGATCATGTTGTTTAAATAATATTAAAGATAAATGGAAAATTTCTCTTCAATGCAATTATTATTGTAATATTAATCAAAATGATTTATTAAATGATATTTATGAAGAATATGATGGAGAACATTTAGGGATATAATTTTTTGTTTATAAATTTTCGAAATAGGGTATAAATCAAATTTTTTATTATTATTATTAATATTTAATATAAATTATATATTTAAAGGAACAAATGAAATTTTAATATATTTTTAGTAATCTTTTTATCTATATAAAAAAACCAAATAAAAGATTTTTATGTTTAAATATTTCCAATTGATTATTATTTTATCAATATTAGAGATTGATATTATTGGTGATTTATATATTTCTACAATTTCTATAAGATTAACTTCCAAGGAATAATTCTTTAAATAATAATTTTTCTTATTGATTATTATTATTTGAAATTATTAATATATTTATTGAATCTAAAAAATAATATAAAAAGAATAATTATAATTATAATATATATTTAAGAAATAAATTAACAAATTAAATTAATATTGAAAAAAATATATTTAAATAATATAAATGATATAAAATAAGAAGAGATGAATGTTAAAGATAAAATTGATTCATTTAGAAAGTTAATTGAGATAAAAAAAAATAACATATTTTCAATTAAAAAAGAGAAATTTCATCTATTGAAAATGATTTTCAAAAATAAAAATCAATAAATTGATATATACCAAATAGTTAGGTTTTTATTATTTATTATATCAATTATTTTGTTAAAAGTATAAATTTTTTTTAATTTTTATTTATTGATTTAATAAAAAATGCCAATTCAACTTACAATCAAAATGCAATATATTCATAAAATTAAAATATATGAAAATCAAGAAAATATATTTTTTATAGGCGAAGACAATATTCATAAAACAAATCATTATATTTCATTTAAAAAATTAAATTTCACAAATGAAAATATTTTAGAATATTCAAAATTAACATTAAAAGACATAATACAAGAATGTGATAAAAAATACCATAAGACATCACTTCGAGATTTATTAGTAATTTTAGGGAACAAAGGAAAAATGAAAAAAGTTTTACATAAAATAACTGATTTTTTTTGTATTTTTGGTTTTATAAAATTCTATTTTGGATATTATGCAATAGTAGCTTCTGACTGTACTCAAATAGGAAAAATAGGAAGAAATATTATTTATAGAGTAGATAAATTACAATATATTCCTTTATTTAGTTATGATATTCCAGATAAAAATAGTTTTTTATTTCTGGAAAATAAATATATTGATTTATTTAAATCATTTGCTTTAACAAAACAATTATATTTTTCATATACTTATGATTTATCAAAAACAGTTCAAAGAAATTTTATTGAAAATTTAAAAAATGAATTAATCCCACATTATAAGCAAAAATTTCAAAATAAAAAAGGGAAATTATCCTTTAAAAAACTAAACTCATATTATTTTATGTGGAATTATTATCATATAAAAGAATTTTATAATTGTATTTTAAATAAAGGATGGATATGTTATTTCATATATGGATTTTTTGAGCAAGTAGAATGTAATACATTTGGATTAAGATTTTTAATAACAGTATTAGCAAGGAGAAGTAGACATTATGCAGGAACAAGATATTTAAAAAGAGGAATAAATAATAATGGTAATGTTGCAAATGAAGTAGAAACAGAACAAATATTAGAAGAATTATCCACTACTTTCTCAGATAGACCTATAATATCTTCTTTTATTCATATTAGAGGTTCTGTGCCTATATATTGGTTTCAAGATCATAATTCTATATTATCTAATCCTATTATAAAAGTAAAAGAAACTGATTTTAGATTTGATGCTACTTTAAGACATTTTTCTACTCTTGTTGAAAGATATGGTCATCCTTGTATTGTCTGTAATTTAACTAAGAAAGAAGAATTAAATAGAAAACAAGAAACTTTATTAAATGAATTCTATAAACAAGGAATTGATTATATAAATTTATTAATGAATGATAATAAAGATAAAATATTATATTATCATTATGATTTAAAGAAGGAAAGACAACAACCAAAATATTATAAAAAATATTATGATCATTCAATAAAATTTGTAGGAAAAACAAATTTCTTTTGTTTTATTCCAGAAGTTAGGCAAAAAAATTTATATAGATTATCATTACAAAATGGGGTAATAAGAACAAATTGTGTTGATTGTATAGATAGAACAAATGTATATCAAAAAATAATAGGATTAGCAGTTTTAGTTCTTCAATTAAGAAAAATGGGAGTAAACGCAAATTTTCCTGAAAATGAAGAAGAAATATATGGTGTTTTAGGAGAAATTTATAAAAGAATGGGACATGAATTATCCAAACAATATGCTGGTTCTCTTGCTCATAAACAAAATATTAAAGATACTCAACCTGGTTTCGGTGTTATTGATAAATTTATTGAAATTTTTAATACTTTTCAAAGATATTTTAATAATTCTTTCTATGATCAGCATAAACAAAGTGCTATTAATTTATTTTTAGGAAAATATAAAGTTAATGTTGGATTACCTCAAATATGGGAAATGAAATCTGATGAATTGTTGCATTTTAAAAAAAAATTAGAAGATGTTAATTATCATTCTTTTGATAAATTTTATAATAGGTATATTATTAGTAATTTACTTTATGATGTTAGTAATTGTAATTTTTTAAGTAATAAAGGAAAAATTGTTTATATGGAAAAAATATTTTTTAATCCATATAATATTTTTTTAAAGGAAAAAAAGGAAAAAAAAAGTGATATTAAAAATTCTATTTGTGAATATAAAAAAAATAATGAAAAAATTGATGAAAAAAGTAATTTATATGATTATTTATTTGATTATGGAGATTATGTAAAATATAAATTTTCAAATTTTTCTGAATTTGAAGTTGAATTTAATTATGAAATAAATTTACCAATGTTTTATTATATTGATGTAAAACGAAATATTCCAATAAGAAATTTTTATGATTTTAATTTTAACGATAATAAAAATTTTAACAATAGTTTATATTATAAATATCAAAATTCAACTTTTACGAATTCAAATTATAATATAAGGAAAAAACCTCCAATAATAAATGATTTTTATTTAGAAAAAGCTGAAAATGATGGAAATGAAAATATAAAAAAAATTAGAAATAGTTTAATGAATAAACAGTCATATAATTCAAATAAAGTTTATAATACTGCAAATAAACATAAAAAAGGGACAAATGTTTTAAATCATATGAAAATATTTACTAAATTAAAAAAGGATTCAAAAATTAAAAATAAATCTAATTCAATCCCTATTAAAAGACCAGAAATTCAATTTAAAATATCATCCTTTGTTTTAGATGAGAGTGATATTGATTCCATTAATAGTTTTGTATATCCAAATTTAAAAAATAATGAATTTGAAGTATTAGATGATTTTACTCTTGAAACTTTTAAATCAAATTTATCAGAAGGACAAAATAAAGAATGGATGAATTTAAATGATAAATTCACAAAGGAAAATGCTTTTAATTTTTATTATGAAAAAAATAATAAGAATAAAAAAGAAACTATTGACGATGGAATTTTATTTTATGATGCAGAAGAAAAATGTTTTTTTAAAGATTATGATTATAATAAAAACTTAGATATTAATGCAGATTCAAAAATTAATTTACAAGTAATTCCTCTTTCTATTGTAGATGAATATTTTAATAAAATTTAATTTATAACTGGTAATTATTTTAAGTAGGTATTTTAAAATGTTAATGTATTAATTAATAAAGACTTATAATTAATAATCTTATATTAATTGAATTAATGATTTATAAATACATTTTAAAAATTTACATATACTACTCATTCATTTATCTTTATATAATTACCATATAAAGCATGTGTTACTTGTTTCAATGCAATCTAAACAACATTGTTCTTTTTGATTATCTATTTTAATGTTGAAAATATTTTCTTTTTTTATATTATGAGTAACACTTTTCACTTTATTTTCATTATGGAATAATGTTAATAATTCTTTATCATTGTTATTTTCATTTTCAATATCATTAAATGTATTATTTTTAGGATTTATTTTTTGAAAAGTATATTCTTTTTTAATATTAACTCCATTATTCCCTTTTGTTAAATATTTTTGTTCTAAATTAATATCATTAAAATCTAATTTATCAATATTTTCTTCATTATTCATTAAATTTGTTATATTTTTTCTTGGATGTTCTTTTTCATTAGTAATAGTATTATATCTTTGTTTCTTTTGTAATTTACTTTGATAAAATTCTACTTCAAATAATAAAGAATGAAATTGTTCATTAAAATTAATTTCATCAATTTTATATAATTTATTATTCATTATAGTTAATCCATCTCCACTTATTTTTGCAATCTTTGATTGTTTTAAAAATCCTCTATATAACCATTTTGCATTAACCATTCCAATATTTTTTAAAATAATTTTATCTGAATTGCAAAAAGGACATTTTATATAATTTAAACAAGGAAATATATCAAAAACTCCATAAGCTTTATTAACTATAAAATAGGATTTATAAATTTTACAAGAGGAATTATAACAATAAATATATAAATTAAAGCCATTTATTACACAACGAAAATTTTGTGTATCATGTTCAAAGTTGTCTGAAAGATAAAAATTTTTTAAATTATTAAATTTAAAATTTAGCCCAATATTACATTGATTAGGAGATTTTTCAATCATAATTAAATTTATAATCTTATTATTATCTAATTGATAATACTTACGAATTTCAAGTATTAATATATTTTCATCAAATTTTCTATTTGTCAAAGCTTTACAAATATTTCCTTTTAAATCAGTAAATCCTGTTCCATGAATATTGAAATTTTTTTCTAAATCATTAGTATTTAAATGAAGATTTTTAAAAATTAAAATTTTTAACATATAAATAGAACAAGATAAAGGTAAATTAAAAAATATTCTTTCTGTTTCATATTGATAAATATCAACCGTTACTTTTTGTAATAAATTACAAAGTTTATAATAAATAATTATATTATTATTATTATTATTAAAGTTGTTGTTTTGGTTATTAACTAAAGAACAAAAAGATTGATTTTTTTTTATATTTTTATTGTCAATGCTTCTCATTTCACTGTTTAAGACACTTGTATTATTACTATTATTTATTAAAGTTGTTTCATATTGATTATAATTAAATGGAAATATATTTTTATCATGAAGTATCTTAAATTTATCATCAATGTATATTAATAATATTAGATTTTCAGGTTTAATTAAAGGATTATTTATTGCTTTGGTAATTGAAATTTTTAAATCTATATTTCTAAAAATATTAGTATTTGAATTTGATGTAATATTTGTATTTTTTATATTATTATTATTTATTTTAGAACGAGTTGTTAATAAAGATTGATTTAAATCAATTAATAAATCATTACCATTGTTAATTGAAAGATTAGAATTTTCTTTTAATAATTTTTGATTTGAAAAAAGATTAGGTTCATTTAATAAACGAAGAATTATTTTTGGATTATACATTTTTTTATATATTTATCATTTAAATAAAAAAATGAAATATTTATTCTATGCAATGTTTTTTCATTGAAAAAATAAAGATTAATAATTGAAAAATAATTAATAATAATTATAAAATAAATATTAATTTGTATTATAAAAGCAGCAGTATATCAATACTTTTTATTTAATATGAATTAAAATCTATTGAAAGTGAAATTAAAAAATATATAATAAAAAAATTAAGGAATAAAGGAAAATTCAGGTTTTAATCTCTTAAATAAACAATACATCAAAACATCAACAAATAATATTCCTATTTCACTAAAATCTTCATAATTTTTATTGAATTTGAAAAAGTTTTGAATTAATAAATAATGAAATAATATATTTTTAATCTTAAAAAAACCTAAAATAATACCATAATTTAAAATAAAAAATCTATTTGAAAATAAAAGAATAACAATTATTTATCCTTAAAAACCTTATCTAAAAGAAGCAAAAAAAATATAAAAAATTTTTTTTATTAAAAAAAAAGTAAAAAATATATAAAAATAATAAAAAAATGGGAAATGTTTGTTGTGGAAATCAAGAAGTAATGGAAGCAGAAAGTGCAAAAAGTACTTCTGAAAGTAGTCATCGTAACTCTTCAATTATATTAGGGAAAATATCAAAACAACAAAATTATAAAAAAAAATATGAATATATTCAAATGTTAGGAAGTGGAGCTTTTGGAAAAGTAAGATTATATATAGATAGAGAATGTAAAAGTTTAAGATATGCAATTAAAACTTTAAAAAAAGATTTTTTCAATAAGCATTCTTTAGAAAGTATAGAAAGAGAAGTAGAAATTTTACGTAGCTTAGATCATCCTAATATTGTCAAATATTTTGAAACATATGAAGATGATTTTTATATTCATATTGTAATGGAATATATCCCAGGATATAATTTATTTAAACTTTTAACAAATAAAAAATATTTCAAATTTACTGAAAAAGAAATATGTCAAATAATAACATGTTTATTAAAAGCTGTATTATTCCTTCACCATAATAATATAATTCATAGAGATATTAAACCTGAAAATATATTATTTTCAGTTCCAGGAGATTTTGATGCTTTAAAAATAATAGATTTTGGTTTATCAATACAAAAAAATGCAAAAAATGATAATAGAAGAGTAGGAACTCCATATTATATGGCACCAGAAATGATTCATGGTAATTTTGTTTATGAAAGTGATATGTGGAGTATTGGTGTTATTATTTATGTAATGGTTACTGGGAAACAACCTTTTAGAGCTAGAGATAAAGAAGGAGTATTTGATAAAATTTTAAAAGGAAAATATGATAAGAAATCTCTTGAAAAAAGTAAATGCTCTAATGAATTAAAAGATTTAATTAAAAAAATTTTAGTTAAAGATTATAAGAAAAGAATTTCTGTTGAAAGTGCTTTACAACATAAATGGTTTTCTATGTTTGAAGATAATAAAAATGATTATAGGATAATTGATCAAGATATTATTGATTCATTACAAAATTTTCAATATACTAATATTTTACAAAAAGAAACTTTTTATTATTTGGCTAAATTATCTAATGATAAAGAATTATTAAAATTAAAAAAAGCTTTTGAAATAATAGATAAAGATAATTCTGGAGAAATTGAATATGAGGAAATTCCAAAAATTTTCGAAGATTTACAAATTGAAGCTTCTGAACAAGAATTAAAAAATATATTTAATGCTTTAGATTTTCATTCTGATGGTAAAGTAAATTATTCTGAATTTTTAGCTGGTACTATTTCTTCTTTGAAAATGTATAAAGATGATAAATTATTATCTGCTTTTAAATATTTTGATGTTTATGATGAAGGTCATATAACCGCTGATTCCATTATTGCTGCTCTAAAATCTAATAATGTTCAAGTTGATGAAATGGGATTAATTGATTATTTTAATAAAAGGAAATTAAAAAAAATTAATTTTGAACAATTTAAAACTTTGGTTCTTGCAAATAATTTTGAACAAGAAAATATTAAAAGATTAAGATCTAAA
>JAEEGI010005337.1_pt1 | contig 29599 bp, 38 predicted proteins | sample 8958751 | NCBI WGS metagenome assembly JAEEGI01 (sample SAMN16246545, study PRJNA631951) | gut metagenome | biome: gut microbiome; feature: rumen; material: KS-attached | host: Bos | place: Iran: Karaj | collected 2018-10 | reverse complement strand
TGAGTTTGATTCAGACTGTAATAAGACCATTGTTGAAGCCAGTGAAGCGATGCTTGATGTGGCAGAGGCCTCTTTGTTCAAAATCATTAAAGCTGGAGACATCAAGGCCATCAAGTTCTATCTGGCCTACAAGGGTAAGACCAGAGGCTATGATCTGAAGCAGGAGATAGACCTGAATGCTACCATTACCAGGCCGAAGGTAGTCTTTGAGGGCGAAGAGGGAACAGACGATGCCTTATAGGATCCATCGGAAATACCAGCCTCTCTGGACCGCTAAGACCAGATATACGATTGTGACCGGCGGACGTGGATCCGGCAAGTCGTATGCTCTGGCTTGCGCCGTGCTCGACTCGACCTATGAGGATGAGTATAGCATTCTTTACACCAGGTGGAATCTGACCTCAGCGGAAATATCCATCATTCCGGAGTTTGTCGAGAAGATGGACATCGGCAACTGCAGGAATGCTTTTGTCGTCCGGCGGCGTGACGTCCAGAACCGTGCAACCGGCGGACGGATATGGTTCAGGGGAATCCAGCAGGCCAGCAAGAATCAGATTGCAAGACTGAAGTCTTTGAACCGGCTCAAGACCTGGGTGCTTGATGAAGGTCAGGAGCTGATGTCGGAAAGTACCTTTGACACGATCGACCAGTCCATCAGAGAGAAAGGTGCAGACAACAGAGTCATCATCGTCTTGAATCCGGCGGATGTTTCTCATTGGATTTACCGGCGTTTCTTTGTAGAGCCAGGAGTGCCTTATGACTTTAACGGCGTCAAGGACAATGTGACATATATCCACACTACCTGGGAGGACAATCGTATGAATCTCTCTCAGAGCTTTGTAGACATAGCGGCGGACATGAAAGCCAGGGATCCGGACAAGTATGAGCACCTATACGGCGGACAATGGCTGGTAAGGAAAGAAGGCCTCATTTACAAGAACTGGAAGGAGATCAGCCCAGACGAGTATCCAGACGGTTTGCCTCAGTGGTGGGGAAATGACTGGGGCTTTGGCGGCGATCCTGATGCTCTGGTAAGGATGTGCTATGATCCGGTAACCGGCACTCTTTACATCAAGGAGATCGTCTATCAGACCGGCTTGCTTCCGAGGAACATTGCCCAGAGGATAATTGCAGACGGTGGACGGTTGGTGCATCATTACGAGACCAGGAAGGATCCGGAAACCGGAAGACTTATTCTGGATGAAGACGGAAAGCCTAAGCAGTTTCCAGTCGTTTATACTCCGGAGCTTTGTGAGGTCTACTGTGATCCGGCCAGGCCAGATAGCATCGCTGAGCTGAGGAGGATCTATGGTATCTCGGCGGTTAGAGGTGTGAACCGGTCGAAGAGTGAAAGAGTCGCATGGCTGCAGGGCTTCCAGGTCAGATATGTCGGAAAGCATATTAAAGCTGAGGTCGAGCAGTACAGCTGGAAACCGAATAAAGACGATGAATCCATCTTCACTGATACTCCTCAAGACGGTAATGATCATGCCATGGATGCTATCAACTATGCAGCGTTCACGCACCTTCATCGAATGGGCATCAGCAATCAAATGTAATAGGCACTGGCCAGAATAACGGTCTGTCTGAAATAAATTCGCAGGAAAAGGACAGACTATGCCATTTATTTCACGAAAACATCACGCTCAGCTGCTTGCTCGAATCAACAAGGCCGAATCCGACCTGGCAAGCATCAAGGGCTTTTATGACGGCAACAATTCACAGAATGAATATCTGCAGAGGATAGCAGCTCAGCTTAGAGGCATCAAGCTGCCTGGCATGACTACACTCGGAAGAGAGGAGATCCGCCGTGCGTATGAGACTATTGCTCCGGTCAACGGAGTCATTGACTACATAGCTGACAATGTGGGCGAGGTCATGAAATTTCTCGAGCTGAGGGAAACTCAGAAAGACGGTACATACAAGTATATCGAGAAGCACTGGCTGCTGGATATTCTGAGAAAGCCGAATGACAGATACAATCTTAGGCGCTTTGGAAAGGCCTGGGCCGTGAACCGTCTTCTCTTTGGAGACGCATTTGTCTATGCACCTTTGACTCAAGGGAAAGACCGTAAGATAGATTCGGCTGTGGGTATGTATGTGCTTCCTGGTCAGAAGGTGGCTGTCGAGGCCGGTGGTCTTGAGAAGCCTCTGAAGGGAGTGAAGCTAGTTGGCACTTCCGGCGAAAGCATAAATGTAGACGGAAAGGTCTTTGAGAGTTTTGACTATAACCTGGATGATACATCCTTCTTTGGTACGAGTAAGATTGTGGCCGCTGCAGTCTATCTGTCTATTCTGGACAAAGGCATGAGGCGCCAGGATCTGAGCCTGGATAACGGTGGTGTGGCTGGTATCATTACTCCAAAGCCGGACAGCGACTACGGTATTAAGCCGGCGGATGCTGACCAGGTGGAGAAAGACGTCAACGGCTCTGAGAATTTCAACAAGATAAAGGCCTTCAGGACTCCGATTGAGTATCATTCCATCGGCAACACTCCGGTTGATCTGGCAATCCTCGGCTCCCATAAGGAAGCTGTGACGGCTCTGTGCTTCGTTTATCATTTGCCAGTGGATCTTTACTATGGTCAGGCCAAGTACGAGAATGCCAAAGAGGCCAAGAAGGCCATCTACGAACAGCAGGCTATCCCACTTGCAGAAGAGTTTGCTGCAGACTTGCTTAGTTATACCGGCCTGGATCGTCAGAACCTTGAATTGGTAGTCAACAAAGATGAGATCGTGGTACTCCAGGAATCCCCTACTGAAGCTCTGGATCGTATTACCAAGATGCACGGAACGCTCAATGAGCTCAGGACGGCTAATGGCTTTGACCGTATCGAAGAGGACTATGCAGATGAGCCTATCATTCCGCTCGGATCACAGTTTGGCAACGAGACTTACGACATCGATGAAAATTCATAATATCATGACACCAAAGACAAGTTTAATCTGGAAGTGGATAACTATCGGAGTTATCGTAATTCTCGCAGCGCTTGACGTAATTTTCTGCGGGACAAAATTGGTAAGATGGTTCAACTGCCTCTTTACTGTAGTGGCCTGGCTGATTGCCTGTGTGGTCATTTGTTTTTCTTGGGATTTCGAGATTGGGATAAAAGACGATGGCCCGAAGACGGAAGATAACGGCTGACGAGAGGAGGCATCAGGACTATTTGCGCCGGAAAGGTCTGAAGGTCGGGCACGTCTACGAGACCAGGCTTCTTAAAGCCAGGGCTAAAGAGGTAAGACGTGTGCTGGCTCTTTGCCAGGATGTGTCTAATCCAGCTCAGTGGCCAGGAGTCATCAACGGCTATCTGGATGAAAGCTCATATCTCTTCAAGTGGTTTGACGGATTGTATGAGAATGCTGGTCTTCCGATGTGTGCCAGTACAGCTCGAGATCTGAAGAAAGCTAAAGCTGCAAAGCCGAACTATGATGCTCTCTGGATCGGAGAACTCAGGCGTTATGCAACCGCCAGGGCTGGAAACAATATCGTCATCGTATCCGGAACTCTGAGAGATACGCTCATTGATATTCTCCGGACAGAGATGCTTGAGGAGTCCGGCTTGGGAGTCGAGAAGCTGGCAAAGCGTGTTTACGACAAATACTCTGAACTGGCCAAGTGGCAAGTCAGAAGGATTGCCCAGACTGAAACTATGGTCGCTATGGCTGATGCAGCTGACATTGCTTCCAAGACTCTAGACGTTCAGTTCACGAAGCAGTGGTGCATCTCCGGTCTCAGCAATACCAGAGATACCCATAAGGTCATGGACGGCATAGAGGTAGACCAGTATGATCCGTTTATCCTGGAAGGCGGAGAGCTTATGTATCCGCATGACGGAAGCCTGGGAGCAGACGCTTCTGAGATAATCAACTGTGCTTGCTCCTGCATCCGGAGGCCGAAATAGCAACGAAATGCGTATCTGTTTCTCGGAAAACCTTTTTTATCTGAATTATTTTCGCATAAACGAAATACGACTATGAAAGAAACTCAGTATAAGACCAATCTTCATGATGTGGAGATCAAGTCTACCAGTGAAGACGGCAAGACCTTGCATATAAGGGCCTATGCTTGTGCTTTTGGAAATATCGACAGCTGGGGAGACATCATTGATCCGGCTGCATGCGATGACTTCCTGAAAAGCGAGAATGCAGATAGGATGAAGCTGTGTTACCAGCATGACTCTCACGAGGTCATCGGCGTCATCACTGACAAAGGCGTAGACGCTTATGGTCTATGGATTGAGGCGGACATCCTGGACACCACTACCGGACTGGACGTGCAGAAGCTGATCAAGGCCGGAGCCATCAACGAATTCTCCATCGGTTACTTTGCAGACAAGTTCCGTTACGAGAAGAGAGAAGGCTACGATTACGAGATCCGCATACTGGAGGCCATTACTATTGTAGAGGTCTCTCCGGTTACCAGGGCTGCCAATCCGAAGGCTATCCTGCTTGACGCAAAGAGCGAAAAGGAGATGGCCTCCAGTCTCCAGACCATGAATGCAGAAGACTTCCAGGCGTTGAAAGACGCTGTAGACAATGAATTTGCAAGGCGCTTGCTCGCCAATTTGTAATAAACCGAAACTTAAAAACCCAAACAGTATGACTGAATTTGAGAAAAGAGCGGAGGAAATCCGCCAGAATGCTGAGCTTGCTAAGAACGAGGCTCAGGCCGCCAAAGCTGAAGCTAAGGCATTAAAGGGCGAGCTCGCCGATAAGATGAACGAGCTCAAGACTGCTCAGGAGAACATCAACAACCTTGATGCTTCTGTTAAAGAGCAGGCCGCTAGTATCAAAGAACTCAAGGAGGCTTTGAAAGCCGCCAAGAGCGTAGACTTCAAGACCGCTTTCAGGGCAGCCCTGGAGGAGAAGAAAGACCAGATCAAGAAGCTTGTTGAGTCAAAGAAAGACAGATTTGACTTAACTCTGGAGCTCAAGAACGTTTACTCCATCGGAACTTCTCTGATTTCTCCGAACTACCGTCTCAGCGTTGCAGACGATCCTACCATCTATGCTGCAGCTCCGGTTACCAATGCCTTCATCATGGCATTCGGCATCCGTCCTAGAACTGCTAATAAGCTCGGATGGATCGAGTCTACACAGCAGGCAACCGTGGCTTACGTTGCTGAGCTTGCTCAGAACACCAGCAAGTCTGACGTTTCCTTTACTGAGAAGACTCGTGCATTCGGTAAGCTCTGTACTCTGATGCAGATCTCCACTGAATTCGAGGACTGGTTCGAGCAGCTTTACAATTACTGCGTGAACGAAGGCGTCCGCATGATCGAGAACAAGCTCGATGACGAGATCTACAACGGAGAGGGCTCTGACGCTACCTATCCTAACAAGATCTATGGTCTGAAGGCTGCTGCTACTTCATTCTCTGCTATCGCAGCTCTTGCAGTTGACGATGCAACTGTAGCAGACGTTATCCTGGATGCTGCAGCTCAGATCCAGAAGAAGGGCTTTAGCGCCAATGTCGCTTTCCTGACCTGGGCTCTGTACCGTCAGCTCCAGAGCGTTAAGGATGCTAACGGCAACTACATCTTCGACCAGGTTCGCAGCATGCTCGCTGGAATCCGTGTATTCCCTTCTGAGCGTCTGTCTTCCGGCGAGATCCTTGTGGCCGACACCAACGCTGTAGAGATCTATGCTGGCAACAGCTATGAGCTTGAGTTTATCCGCAACGGCGCTTATGACGCTTATGACGTATATTTCCGCAAGGCTGCTCAGGTCAAAGTGCCTACAGCAAACGCTTACGGTCTGATCTACGTTTCCAGCGCCGCAACCGCTATTGCAGCTCTCGACTCCGGCAAGGGAACTAAGGGCAACATCGCAACCCTCGCTTCTGCAATCGACACTACCAACAAGGTTGTTAAGACTAAGGAGCAGTCCTAATCACTCGGCTGAACTAGGGGCTGGGTAACCGGCCCCTATTATCTTTAATCGCTAACATGGAACTCAGAATCACTGAATGCACAGGGCCGCTTGCTGACCATCTCGAGCAGTTCAAGCAGTATGCTTCCATCCCGGACGACACCAGGGATGGAGTGCTGCTGAAAATGCTCAAGGATGCTATGCTTCAAGTCCAGGAATACTCAGACAAGGCTCTTCTGCCTTGCTCCTTTGAACTTACCGTTTACAACGTCAAGTTCTATCAGGATATCCGTCTTTACCAGGGAGGCAAGACTGTCACTTCTGTCAAGGACGGAGAAGGCAATGACCTTGAGTATTTCAGGATCGGCAACCGTCTCCGGATGAAGCAGGCCTCTGATGTCGTTATTGTGACATACTCTAACGAGATCAACATAGCTGAGGCAGAACAGCTCCAGCCTATAGTATGGCAGCTCGCAACTGCTATCTATGACGGAGAGGACGCCAAAGCTCAAGCCTCTATTCTGAGAACCGCTTACGGCCCAAGATAATGAGAAGAGATCCGCAGAATGCACGTAGGTTCAATGACCGCATACTCCTAACGAAGACGACCAACACCGTTGACGCTATGGGGCATGTGGCCATTGGTGCGCCTACGGTCGTTCTGGAGGTCTATGCTCAGGTCAGGCAGATGAGCGCTACCAAGACGATGCTTACTTTTCAGCAGGCAGATGTCGTAGGCGTGGATATCGAAATGAGAAAACCGGCTGTGGCTTTTGACGGCATTACCTGGAGAGGCCATGACATTCACTTTCCGGCTCCGGAAGACGTGGATAATCGTGGCCGTTATCTCCGAGTAAGCGGCTGGTATCAAATCGACAACCCTGATGTCTGATGGCAGGGCCGATATCTGTCAGTGGCCTCAACAAGCTGCTCAGGTCGTTTGACAAGACAGCGAAAGATGTCGAGAAGGCAGCGATGGAAGGCTTGCAGAAAGCCGGGCTGGAGATCATAGCTGATGCTCAGAGAAATCTAAGGGCCAACAGTTCTGTAGTGACCGGCCTTCTGAGGCAAAGCGGAAAAGTTCAGAAAGTAGATGACCTTACGCTAGACGTAGGCTTTTTTGACAGCCAGAACAAGCAAAGCGGATATGCTCACTTTGTGGAATATGGCAGACGAGCCGGAAGGATGCCCCCGCCGGATGAACTCGCACAATGGGCATACAAGAAATACCAGCTGCATGACCGGAAGCTTGCCCGGCAAGTAGGATGGGGAATGGCCATAGAGATAGCAAAGCATGGAACGCAACCGCATCCGTTCTTTGTTCCGGCCATCGAAAAGAACAAAAGCAAGATAGTCTCGGCAATCCGGGACTCCGTTAACAAGGAAACTCGATGAGCGTAATTACCAGAATACTCTCAGCCATATTTCAGCGGCATCCACGTTACCAGGTCAGTGCGTATCGTCCGATATACACTGCTCTGGTAACAAGGCTTGCCGAACATAGCATCACTGTAGGAGGCAAAGCGAGTTATCCTAGAGTAGAGATTCACTCCATCCGGGAGCAGGAACGCCTGGACAAAGACGGCGCTCTCAGGCAAGTGAATCTTATTGTGGAAAGTATCAGTGACACCTCTCTGAATGAGGCTGTCGTGATGAATGATGCTGTCCTCAAGCATTTGACCAAAGAGGACTTGACCATTACCGGCTGGACGTGTCTTGGCATATTGCCTGGCCAGCTCCAGGATCTGACGGAAACGACCGATTCAAAGAAGATCCTCTACCGTCTTATGCAGGAGCTCAATATCTGGATGGAGAAGATTAAGTCTGATACCGACACTGATGAGGACGACGAGCAGCAGGAAAGCGAAACAACTGGAAACGAAAATAACTAAAACAGCATATTGACCATGGCACAACTTGGAAACAACAGAAAGGTCTACATTGTAACCGGCACTGGCACTCTGACTTACACCTGGCTTGCCGGAGAGCAGACCAACAACTTCAATCGTACCGCTGAGGCCATAGAGACTTCCGACAAGAGTACAGAATGGGCTCAGTTCATCTCCGGAAAGAAAGGTGCTACTGCAGAAGTGACCGTCTTTACGGATGATGCCAACACCGGAAAGCAGTACAGCGCTATCCAGGCTCTTCACGCAGGAAGCCTTGTGAAAGTGTTTATCGGCACTCTGACCGGAACTACTACTCTCAGCCCTAGCGAGGGAGATCTCTTTGAGGCAATCGTGACTGCAATCAGCGACACCAACGATGTAGGATCTGTAGCTTCAAGGTCTATCAGCCTTACCGCTTCAGGCGCTGTAACTCATTATCCATCTCTTACTTAATTGAAGAACTATGTCAACTTTAGGCAATAACAGAAAAGCGTATATCGCTGCTGGATCTTCCGGCACTCCGACCACCTGGCTTTCAGGTGAGCAGACCAACAACTTCAACCGTACTGCTGAGGCTATTGAAATCTCCGACAAGAGTACAGAATGGGCTCAGTTCATATCCGGAAAGAAAGGCGCTACTTGCGAGATTACCGTTTATACCGATGATACCGCCGCTGGCCCTCAGTCTGTAGCTCTCAAGGCTCTTCATGAAGGTTCCAATGTCAGAGTATTTATCGGCACTTTGAGTGGCAATTCTCCGTCTGTAGGAGATGTCTTCACAGCCGTTGTAACTGCAATCAGCGATACTAACGACACCGGATCCGTTGCATCCAGGTCTATCAGCCTCTCAGCAACCGGTGCAGTAACTCACTATCCAGCACTCTCTTAATATGAGAACACTTAGGAGAAGGATACAGCTGAAAGAAGGAGTGGAGGCAGAAGTGCTCTTCACTCCGCATCTTTTCAGTTACAAGGAAGAGACTGGTCTGGTGCTCGAGGCAGACACGTCAGATCTGAGGTCTATCTTAGAATCGTATGCAGACATTTATTATCTGGCGGCTCTCAATGCCTGGGAGCTGGACGGTAAAGGAACGATCGCTGATATGCCATACACCAGAGGCGATTTTCACGAATACGCTGCATTGAATCCAAAAGACTTTGGTAAAGACGTAGATTTTGCCGTTAAAGCCCTGACCGGAAAGACAGCGAAGGAACTTGTCGAGGACAAGGAGAAAGCAGAAAACAAAGCCGATTCTGACGAGAACAAGGGTAAAAAAAAAGTATTTGCCTGGATTGGCCGGCTATTGAAGCGTTCCTAGTAGGTCAATGCGGCCTGACTGAAGAGCAGGCGGCTTTGACCAGCTGGCATGAGTATCAGTTGCGTCTTAAAGGCTATGAGCAGAAGATCCAGGAGAAATGGATCTTTGCAAGATGGGCTGCCTGGCAGAATGTTCTCCTCAGCCCGAACATCAAACCGGCGCATAAGCCAAAGACGCCGCAAGCCTTCTGCCGGTTTCCATGGGAACAGCCGAATGAAGCCGAGATGGCCGAGAAAGCCAAACAATACAGAATCACTCCTGAAGAAGAAGCGGCTCTCAATAGAATTTTAGAACAATACGAGGCCGCAAAGGCCTTACCTAGCACTGAAAAACCATGAGCAAGATAGGCGACCTTTTTGTTCGTTTAGGACTGAAAAAAGAAGAATTTTCCAAAGGCATCAGCGAGGCCAAGAAAGAGAGTTCATCTTTTGCTGAATCCGTCAAAGGCATCGGCTTGAAAGGCAAGATAGCTTTTGCTGCAGTGGCCGCTGCAGTTACCGGCGTGGTGGCCGCCGTCAAGAATCTGGCCAAATCCAACCAGACGCTCGGCGATGAGTTCAACAGAACTACAGCCGGAATGACCGCCATGTGGGATACTCTGAAGACGGCCATAGCATCTACTGACTTTTCCAATTTTCTATCGGATCTCCAGGAAGCTAACCGGCTTGCCAGAGATCTCTATGACGCTCAAGATGCACTGAGCGAAATCAACACATCATACAATATCTCTTTAGCAAAGCAGCTGGAGACCATTAACAACTTGAAGGTCAGGCTCAGAGATGTGAATCTGTCTGAGCAGGAGAGAAAAGCTGCAGGAGAGCAGCTGCTTCAGATTTACAAAGACCTGGAGGCAAATCCGACCAGAGGAATGAATGCTTTTTCAGAAGCTTCTCTGAACAAGATGGCTAATAAGCTGGGCTATGCAACGAAGAACGCTACAGATCAACAGATGGCTCAGGCTCGCAAGTCTGTTGAGGAGTTCTTTGTTTGGCTGGGATCGGAGCAAGGCTCTAAGATGAACCAATTGTATGCTAATGCAGCTTTGGTCGGAGGTCATGAGTTTTGGAAAAGAGATGACTGGAAAAACCAGGCAGATCAAGTAGCAGCTGCAGCCGGAATAAGCAAGGAGTATCAGCAGATGCTCTGGAATTACAACAACAAGGTTTCTGATAAAGAGCGTCTAGCTATGGAACAGGCTGTTACTGGCGCATATCAGCAGCAGGCAAAGTATTCCGGCGAGACTTTACGAATTCAAACGCTAATCAACAACCTCAAAGGAGGCGGGAGTCGAAGCGGTGGAGGCGGTAATTCAGAAATAAATCAAATCGAAAGGATCCAGGAAAGCACCTTGACTCAAAGAGATCTTCTGCAGAAGCGCTATGATGAACAACTTGCTTTGCTGCAGAAATATGGCCAGGACGCTTCAGCTCTAACACAGAAGTTCTCGAATGACCTGGTAAACAGCCTTTCTGACAAAGCCGTAGAAGGCGATATCTTTGAGAGGACTATGGGCCGCAAGGAGCTGCTTCAGAAGCATTATGAAGAACTGCTTGAGGTCTTCCGCCAGTACAATATGGATTCCTCTTCTCTAGGCGTTCAATATGTCCAGATGCTTGCTCAGATCCGTGAGGATGAAGAGGCTGAGACAGAAAAGCAGAAGAAAGTCATGGACGAATGGTCAAAGTCCGTTGTCGATGCTTTCCTAAAGATCAATTCTGTAGACTTAGATGATGTGCAAGAAGCACTGGCCGATTTCAATGCAGATCTGGATGCTCAAATTGAAAAATCCAACAAGTCTTTACAAAGGGCCGAAGATATGATTGGCGACTTTAAGAAAGCTGTCGTTTCCGGTTTTTCTGAGGCATGTCAAGAAATGGCTGATCAGCTTTTTGGGCTGAAAGATGCAAATGTAGGTTCTGTCGTCAAGGCTTTGCTTACGCCTCTGGCTCAGATGGCTATTAAGATGGGAGAAATCATAGTTGCTGAAGGTATCGCAATGGAAGCGGCCAAGTCAGCGCTTTCTAACCCTTATACGGCGATTGCAGCCGGTGCAGCTTTGATTGCTATCGGAGCTGCAGCTACCGCAGCGCTTAACGCCGTGGCTCAGAGCGCTGGCCGTAGTTCTACTACGACCAGCTACGGAAGAGGAAGCAATACCGGTGGCAGCGGATCCTATACCGAAAACATAGAAACCGAACTTACCATATACGTCAAAGGCCGAATATCCGGAAGCGACATAGTGATTTCCGGAGAACGGACTGTAAATAAATGGAGCAGATAATTATGGCGGCAGTATCATTTATCGACATTACCAACGATTATACGCTGAAGTATTTTTGGATCGGTTATAGTGAGCACGGCGCTAACTACCGTCTAAACATCTACCAGCGTACCGACTCTCTGAATGGCGCTACAATTACAGCGAAAGAGATTGTCAATATGGCTAACATCTTGCTCGAGATGCAAGGTGCTCAGGGAGAGATATGCGTTCCTATCATCAAAACTCAACTCCGTTTCAGTTTGATAGATGCTCCGGATATGGCTGTTGGAGGAAGCCAGAAAGGATCTGACTGGGAAGAGTTTTTTACTCCAGATTCGACCTTATATCTAGTAGAGTTGGGGTACCGGACAAATACGTCTGATGGAAGCGGACAATTCTTGTATGACACTGTGTGGAGAGGCTATATCACACCGGACAGCTGGGAAGAAGAGATCAGGTATCGTGGCTTGATTACTATTACAGCTCGAGACAATATCGGCCATCTGGCGGATTTCAAAATGTCGGATATTGATTTGTCCTCTTCTATTACAGCGTTTTCAAATTACGACATCGATTACATTACTGCTTTCATTCGTAAAATGCTCGGGCTAATCGATTTTCCTATGGATTACGAGCAACTGTATTCTGCAGACCAAGTGCATTTGACTGATGGCGATGCGTGGCTTGCCGATGCCTACATATATCGAGGCGCTATAGAGCAAGATACGTCATGTCTCACTTTCCTGGAAAGTGTCCTGGAAGGAATCGGATATTGCTTGAGATGGAATGGCGCCGGAAAATTTGTGCTTTTGCCTATCAGGAGCTTACCGCTTGAAGGCAATTCTAGCAAGGCTATTGCTATTTCAAAAGCGAGAACTATCCAGTTTACCGGCGGAACGAAAATCCTTGATCCGGCGTACAAACGAATTGTCGAGAAAGATAATTATGAAGGCGAGCGTGAGCTTGAGATGGACATTTTCAAAAACTATCGAGATGGCGACACGACTCTAGAAACACATAATGCAGATATAGTCAATGCCTCAAATGTAGAATCTGATTTTACTGGAAGATCTTTTCCTAATCAGAGTCAAGATAATTCAGCAGAATCAGACGGAGGATGGATGCCTACAGTTGGATTTATGCATGCTCGATGCTGTGTTCCATCAACTTATCTAACTCGAGAAGAAGGTAGTCACACATTAGAGAATAGTATTATGTTGGCTACTAATGTTAGCGAAGGAGAAACGCCTTTATTACAGGAATATGTAATACCTTGCTGTAATACGGACATTACTCTGAATTTTGATTTTGCCCAGCCGGTTTCTCTTAAATCTCTTTCAAGTGGGATATATACAGTTGAGCGCCTTCCTTTTGCCTATATTGAGTATGTAGATCTTCGCATTACTTACAAGGATCCGGTTTTATTTAGGACTTGGTACTATGATTCAGAAACTAAGGCATGGTCTGCCAATCAAGGAACAGACATTCATGTCGAAGTTGCTGAAGCTGCAGCAGATTCTTACAGCTTTCAGGTGCTTTTGAAAGATAATTCGGATGTAGTGCCTTCTCCTGGAGGTATGCTATATGTCTGTTTTGCAAACATTCGTTTGAAGAGTGCCGGTCTTAGAGGATCATATAGGGAACTAGGTACTTTTGCAAGATTGATTTCTTTCAAAGTAATTCAGAATAGCCTTTCATTTTTGAAGAGCAATACTGTAACTACTATCAACAACATTGCATATAATGTGGAAGTGAAGAGAACTCCGATGTTTGCGGCACTTTCACAAGATGTAGCATATTTCCAGCCTCGAAGCTATAAGAAGACTCTCTGGAAGATGGGAACCTATATGGTTCAACCTTTTGGCTATAATGTCTATTGGTCAGGCGAGTCTGCAACTGATGCTGTGCCGCTCCCCGGCCAGATCCATCGTCAGATCTTATGCTATTATCATGAGGCGCTTCCGGTGCTGGAAGGAGACTTCTATCTGGCTGATCTGGGACCGCTTTATTCTCCTACGCTCTTCTTGTATAAGAATCGGCAGTATATCATGTTCAACGGAACCTTCAATGTTCTGAGAGACCGAGTAGACGGAGGTATGCTCCATGCGTTCTACTGGTGGGATGATTTGTGGGTAACACCTTCGCAATCAAATGAAGAATAGCAGGAATCTTAACAAGTGAATCTTATTGTAGATTGCAGACAAATGAGTACAACTATTACCATACCATCTATACGACAGCAGACGGATGTGACTCTGAGAGTTACGTTGTCTGATAACGGCGTGGCCGTGAGCTGGCCAGACCTCAGCTCTCTCAAAGCGTTCATATACTCTGAGGCGCAAAGGATCATTGCCGGAGAATGCACCTGGGCTGTAGACGAAGAGGACGATACTATCCTGGTGTGCAATTATGACGCCCTCAAGCCTCAGTTCTTGGGAGTCCAGAAGATAGTCATCGTTTGTGAGTATGCCGGCCAGCAAAGCACCTTTGACAAAGAGGCGTTTACGTTTGTGGCCACTACCGATGAGACCTCGACTAACGGAACTACTGTAGCAGAAGAGACTGCAGAAGTGGATATTGACGTTACAGACGTTGATTCCAGCATACTTTCTGGAGCTATCGCTGCAGCCCTGGAAGCTGCTGAGGCCGCCAATGCAGCCGCCGGTCATGCACCTTATATCGGTCAGAACGGAAACTGGTATATCTGGAGCGCTGATGTAAATGATTACGTTGATTCCGGAACAAGTGCTACTGGGCCGCAAGGCTTGCCGGGGAATGATGGCGCTGACGGAGTAGACGGCGGGATCCTCTACCCTACTTTTTCCATTGACGGAGCGATGCACTTGCAGATGAGTGATGCAGGATCTGACAGCAATCAGCGCTTCTCCGTGAATGATCGAGGACATTTTTTGATGAATTATTAAAACAGATACCATGGCAACAATAGATTTAGGCAAGGTGGCCATTACGACTGGCGGGAACTGGAATAATGCTGTCAGTTACGAGGCTCTGACCATAGTGCTTTATGCTACAGCGAATGGCGGAGACGGCTGCTCTTATATCTCGAAGAAGAACTGCATCGGCGTCACTCCAGGAACGGACAGCTCTGTCTGGATGAAAGTGACTGAGGTCGGTGCTAGCATTTATGAACTTGCCGTCAAGTACGGTTATGAAGGCACTGAAGCTGAGTTTGTAGCAGAATATAACGCTTCCGTAGCCGCCGCCAATTCAGCAGCTGAGACTGCTTTGGCCGCAAAGACTACTATAGACACTGCTGAAGCAGCCAGAGTGACAGCTGAGACTGGCAGAGTAAACGCCGAGACTTCCAGAGTATCTGCTGAAAGCGCCAGAGCCTCAGCAGAGACGTCTAGAGCTGCAGCCGAGACTTCCAGAGTATCAGCTGAGAGCTCCAGGCAGAGCGCTTCTGCTGCTGCAGTGGCCGCTGCAGGAGCTGCAACCGGACTGTGTAATCAAGCGACTGAAGCCGCAACAGCAGCTACCAGTGCAGCTAATACGGCCGCCGGAGCTGCCAATACAGCAGCTGAGGCCGCAAATACTGCAGCAGCTGGAGCTTCAGCTTTGCAGAATAATATCGAGAACGGTACTGTAGTTGCCGCTCTGGCCAAGAATATCGAGTCCTGGGAAGACCGTGATGCGCTTTCCGTAGAAGACACTTACACGGACATTGTGAGGACTACAGCTGGAGACGTGTCTATCGACTCCAGAAAAGCAGCAGCTCTAGTAAGTATCGTGGCCAAGACGAACTTCTATGCCGGCGCTTTCAAATGCACCGGATTCAACCTCCTGAGATTCGCAACGGCCATCGGCGATGGATATTACTTCCTGGTTCCGGCTCTTCCGTGGGGATCTTATGGAACTGCAGTGAAACCTAACGGTCTGCTTTTCACAGACAGCAACAACGACAACCTCAAGCCTACAGTGCTCTTCAAAGCTCTCTCTGACGGAGTGCCTTCAAGCGCTTCTGATGGTACAGCTTGCCCTTATACAGACAGCAACGGCAAGAGATTCTATAATCCGGCTTCAGCAGGATATATCATCGTTTCAGGCATTACGCTTGCTTCTACTTGTGCGCATGTCGCATGGTCTAGAAGATACGATGAGTATGTAGCTGTGAACGCTTCCGGAGATGCAGGAGATTATGTTACTCTGTCTACAATCATCGCTTCAATTCATAATACCAACCTGATGTACGTTGCAGGCAGCGTATCAGATAGGATTGACTTTACTGCAACAAAGGCCATCTGGACCAGGAATGTAGACCGTGTAGTTCCTACCTGGACTACTACCAATGACGGCGAGGGCAACTATACCCATACTGCAACGATTACAGCGATGAAGCTTAATGGAGCAGTAGAATGCACTGGCATAGCTTTGGTCGTTGACGGAAATACCATCAGCTATACCGACAACAGCTCTTCTGCTACAGACGCTTATGTTTACTACGAGCTGGCCACTCCAGCTACCGGAAATTCCAACCTCAGCAACGAGCTTACCGTTGAGGACTGGGGCCTCGAGTACCTGGAAGGCGCAACCGGATCCGCATACATCACTATACAGTATGCTCAGGGCTATCCTGATTCTGTAGCGACTATGATTGCTGGAGGTCTGGATACCAAGCTGAAAGTCATTGCTCAGGCTATAGCTACACTTTCCGCTGAGGTCGAGGCTCTGACTAAAGGAAAGAACCGTCTCGGCAAGGCTACAGCAGACAGCATTGACGCTCTCGAGATCACAAAAGCCCTGCATCCGCTGGTGCTTTACGGAAACGGCGTTCCTGCAGCGGCCACTACTCCTGGAAACCTCCCGAAAGGCTTGCCGTGGGATGGCATTCCTGCTTTCATCGGCCAGATATACATCAACACCGCTGTCACTTCCGGAGGCCTCTATTACGCTGTAGGAATATCAGCTGTAAGCGATTGGAAACTTGCCTAAAAACATCAAGCTATGATAAGATATTTTGATACAGAAGCGGCCTATGCCGCAGCAGCCAAATCTGCAGCTGAAAGCGACATCTCGCTTGTGGCCGCAACAAACGCCTCCAAGATAGACGGTAGAAATACGGTCATCGGCCTCAGATATGCCAAGACCGGAGACATCGTGGTTCTGGACAGTGCCGGAGCCCTGCATTTCATTGACCTGGACAGTTTCGAGGCTACCTCCTTCCCTACCAGCGAATACACTTATGTAGGAGTCGTAGGCATAGGAGTAGACCATGAGGACTATCATGGCCAGGTGCTAATCATCAACAAGGCCAATGCCAACAAAGCCCTAAGCGCTATTTACTCTTACAGACTTACCGGTTATACTCTGGACGGCACAGACCGTACCGGAACGCTGAAAGTCTATTCCGCTGCATCCACCTATGACAACTACACTATCAGCTACAACGCTTCCAGCATCGCTGATCTCGTCACAACGCTGAACACCTATTTTCAGGCAAACACGCCATTTACGACTCAGCACTGGAGAGCCATCGCTGTAGACACTGACGGAGACAACACTGCTGACGCTATTGATCTGCAGATGCTCTTCACGTTTGCAGACCAAAGGAATTGTGCCGGATCCGCCGGATTCACGCTTACTGCAAACCTCTTCCCTGACTGGCTGTATACAACGAATATGTGGAGGATGAACGGCCAGAGATCAAGCGATGGAACAATCGGCTGCATGGCCAGAGCTATTGCATATTTTTCTCAGGATCTGAACAACGCTTCTTATAATCCGGCTTCAGATGTGACCAGTCCAAAGAGAGCACTCCCGATCTGTCTTCCTGGTTACCTGGGAACGAGCGCTTACCAGAGCGACCATTGTGCTGCTCTGAGAGCTATCTACGGCCCAGGAAGAGCCGGATGGCTGAAATTTATGGAAAGCTTCTTGCCGGTCAAGCCTACCTTCTACGGATCTATCGGAGACAAGAAGACCTACGGAGATGGAAAGACCAACAGCGCTTACCTCGCTGCTCAGAAGTTCACAAAGCAGGATGATACCGTTATTGACGCCAGCCCTGCAACCGCTTACGCTGCAGAAGTGAGCTACAATAACGAACTGCTCAAGGCAGGATCCTGGTTCATTCCGGATGCAGATCAGCTGACATCTATCCTGAAGGACATCAAGTACAACACCTCGGCAAGCAGGACTGCAGACAAGATCAACCGTGGACTGTACCTGATCGGCGGCTCAGCTGTAAGCAATGGTTCGCTCACCTGGTCGTCTTCTCGTTACATCGCCGGCTTCGGTTGGTGCTACAGCGGCACCAGCGGCTACATGGGCAACAGCATCTTGTTCGGCACGTATCTGGCGCTTCCGGTCACGCTTTTAGAAGTGAGCGACAGCGAACTATAACTTAATGCTTTAGGCGAGGGCGCTATGCGCCCCGCCCATTTTTTCAGAGAAAAAATGCACAGCGAATATACGGAACCTAAACACCTCCCTGGCGAAAGGCCAGTGCCAAGTATAAGGATCGATGCAGGAAACATTCTGAAGCTGCTTCTCAGGGCTGAGCTCATGATGAACGCAGTGAACAGAAGAAGATATGCAGACAGAGCCATATCAGCTATTGAAGATGTGATCCGTGACTTTTCGCTTGCATACGATTTTGAAGAGGAGAGATTGAAGTGGCTGAGGAAAATGTGGGCTGACATCGCAGTATTCATACAGCTGATGAGGATTATAGGAGAGACGAATGCGATTTGCATCAAGCCTACATACGAAACGATTACTCCTGACCAGATGAAGCTGGAGCTGTATAATGCAGTGGCCAGGCTGGATGAGGGAGCAACACGATGGAAGAAAAGCATAATGAAGCTAAGGAACAAGGGCACGACTCACGTCACTGGACGAAATGAGCAGTCTCTAGATGAATAAAGGAGCTCGACTTCCGGGTATCCGGCAGTTAAGAGTAAGGTACGAGCTTCGGAGCCCTTTGGTTCGAACACCTGGTCGTCTTCTCGTTACAACGCCAACAACGGTTGGTACTACAACGGCAACAACGGCTACATGAACAACAACAACTTGTTCAACACGAATCTGGCGCTTCCGGTCACGAATTATTCAACAAAGAAAAATGGACACAAAGACTTTCATAAACGACTATATGGGCTGCCGCTCCAACAAGCGCCGCAGTTCTGACAGCGTTTATTTCGAGCTGCATTGGGAGAGAGACCTGAAGCGGCTTGAGGAAGACTTTGCTGACCGGTCCCTTGTTCCTTTTCTTTATGCTTTCGTTGCGCCAAAACCGAGGCCTAGAGAGGTCATCGCTTGTTTGATGCAGGGTAAGATACTGCAGTATCATTTTGACCGAAAAATAAGGCCTATTGTGGAAAACGAGCTTACAGAAAGCACGTTTAACAACAGAGTCGGGTACGGCCCGGACAAATGTCTAGAGAAAGTCCTGAGAGACATCAAGACCGTATCGAAAAACTACACCCGAGACTGCTATATTATCACTAGAGACATACAGTCATACTTTCCTTCTACCAATCTGGATCATTCTTACGACCGATACCGGAAGCTTATAGAAAAGTATTTCCAGGAAAGCGAGGAGATGGATGACTTGCTTTATATCCTTATGAGGACAAATTACAGCTATCCTCAGACCAATGCCAGGCTCAGATGCTCGAAGGAGCGCTGGAGACCGGTTATTGACTCCGGAAAGTCTGTGATATTTAACTGTCCAGAAGACAGAGGCGCTTGCCTGGGAAATCAATACTGGCAAGTGGAGAAGAATTACGATCTGAACGATTTTGACCATTGGCAAGTCGATGTTTGCGGAATGTACTACACCCGCTTTGTCGATGATATGATCTGGATCGTCCAGAACAAGACTATGGGCCTGGCTCATGTGGCACAATCCGAGAAGATCCTCAAGGAGCAGTTTGGCTATTCGATGCATCCGAGAAAGCGCTACTGCCAGCATTACAGCAAAGGCGGCCAGTTCATAAGCGCCTGGTTCCGGATGAGAAGGCTCTACATCGGAAACCGGGTAGTTCATAATGCTGAACTCACAGTAAAGAAATGGAACAAGCACGTCAAGCTGGACAATCTCGAGCATTTCCTTTGTTCGGTAAACAGCTATCTCGGCCTTATGAAACACCGGAACGCATACGGAATCATCAGGGATCTTGTAGATAAGGTTGCTCCAGGATGGCTGCATTTCTGCAGTTACAATGATGACCGCCGCTGCTTTCAGGCAAATCCGGGCTATACTCACAACGAGCTTTTAATCAAGAAGTATCATATTAAATTACACAAATACCATGGACACATTCGATCAGATCAACGCTTTGGAATCTCGGCAGCTTGAGCTGCAGCAGATCATGGCTTCGTCCGACAGTCATGCAGCGAAATGCTACAAGCTCGGACTCAAGTTCAGAACACAGTATCCTGAAGAGTATGCAGAATACACTGCAGCTCGAGAGGAATACAATGCAAATGAAGAAATTTTGGCCGCCTTGCATGAGCAAGCAGCGCAAGAAGCTGAGGCCGCAAATGATGGAGGGCCAGACGATGGATTGGACTAGTATCATCACAGCGGCTATTGCAGCGCTTATTCCTACCGGCGGTCTTCTGGCCATCGTGACCATGACCGAGAAGAAAAGTGCTCTGATGCTCCAGAATGCCAAAGACCTCAGCGAAAGCTATAAGGCCTTAGCGCAAGAATATCAAGCAAGGGAGGCTGATACCAGATCCCTTCTGGAGAAAAAAGACGAGGAGCTTAACAAGCAGATCCGGATGAACTCAGGTCTCAGGCACTCCCTGGATGACGCTCATACGGAATGCGCTGTAGCTAAACTCATGTACTGCAAAAACAGTAAGTGTGACCATCGTGATCCTCCGTTTGGCAAAGACGCAAGTCTGGTAGTCAAGGAGATGGAAGAAAAGACAAAAAAAAGATATTTTCCTGAAAACAAATGAAAAAGATTGACACAATTATAATACATTGTACTGCTACTCCAGAGGGAATGGACTTCCGAGCAAGTGATATTGACCGCTGGCACAAAGAGCAAGGCTGGCAGATGATTGGTTACAATTATGTAATAGACCTTGACGGTACAGTGGAAGTCGGCCGCCCTTTGAGTATAACGGGAGCACACTGCAAGGGTTGGAATAATCGCAGTATCGGTATCGTATATGTAGGTGGTGTCGCTTCAGCGGTCGACAAGAGAGGAAGACTTGTTGCAGCCAAAGATGCGAAAGGCAATCCTATTCCGAAAGATACCAGGACGGCGGCTCAGAAAAAGGCCCTGAATGACCTTGTTTACAAGCTTCTTGACAAGTATCCAGACGTGACCAGGATCATCGGCCACAGAGATACTTCTCCGGATCTGAACGGCGATGGAAAGATCACTCCGAATGAATGGATCAAGGCTTGTCCTTGTTTCGATGTCCAGAGCGAATTTCCTATGCTAATTGTAAAGCCAAAGAAATGAGAAGGACTCTTGTCATAGCAGCTGCTGTCTGTCTGCTTTCCTCTTGCGGATTATTCCACAAGACGCCTACCGTTGTAGTCAAAGACAGCGTGAATGTAGTCAATGTCTTCCGGGATAGTGTTATTATCCGAGACAGCACCGTTCTCATTCCAGTCGAGAAAGTTGTTGACCTGGTAAGATCTTATGACACCTTGAGGATGGAGACCTCACTTGCCAGATCCACTGCTTATATCGACACCACTACTCATTCTCTAAAAGGCTCCCTGGAAAACAAGTCCAAAGTGCAGTACATTGAGAGAGAGGTGCATATCATTCACGAAACGCATGATACACTCTATAGAGAAAAGCCAGTGCCTTACGAGGTCGTCAAGATCCAAAGAAAGACACCGCTATTCACGAAGATCATGGCCTGGATTGGAGCACTGCTTGCTCTGGCCATCATAGCAAAGATTGCAAACAAGTATTTCATCTAGACTCTTCCTGTTTCTCAATACTTCCTTCTTCCGTCACTGGGGCTTCATCAGAGGCTCCAGTGATTTTTTATGACTAATCCAGCCAAGATTCAACAAAAAGATTATCTTTACCAGGTATTTGAGAAACAAAGGACTATGGAAGAAAAGAAATTTTTTAAGGATCTGAAGCGAGTTTGCTCAAATCCGAAAAGCAGCTTGTATGCTTTGTGGGAATTGCTTGTGATGGAAGAAGCCGATTCTATCCCTGATTTTGATGCCGGAGATTGGTGCAGAAAGTTCTGTGAAAGTCATCCTAATTGTGAAATGGATAACAGCCAAAACATTCATCGATTCATCAAGCTAATCGATAAAAACGGCAATGCTCATTATTTATATTATGATGCAAAAGAAGGATGGTCTATCAGATCAGAATCTCCTCAGTTCATGGGACACTAAAAGCTGAGACTTCCTGGCATTTTGAGAAAGTCTATGAAAATGTAAAAGCCCTCAGAAATGCTCTGGGGGCTTTTATGGTACTTAGTGAAACCTTGTTAAACTCTATGGCGAATCCGCTCACCTCCACAATGTATGCTGATTATTAGAGTTTTAGCGAAAAAGGACACTAAAAGGACACCGAAAGGTGCCTTTTTTGTTTTATTTTTTCTCAAAAAGAGCCATCGCTGCTGCCTTAGTGTCCTGGGCAACGCCGATGTAAGGTTTCATAGATTCATAGTCTGAATGGCCAGTCCACTGCATTACTATTGTAGGAGAGATGCCCATGGCCAGGGCATTGCAGATAAAAGTACGGCGGCCACAATGAGAGGAGACCAGCTCCCATTTCTGGTGCACCTCATCATGGCGCTCAGAACCTCGATACCAGGTAGTATGTATCGGAGTATTTATACCGCAATCTTTGCAGATCTCGTGCAGATAGCGATTGACTACCTGATTACTGATGTATGGAAATACTCTGTCATCCGGCTGAGATTCATCTACATATTTCCAGAGCAGTTCTCGGCTCCATTTGTTCAGCTGGATCTCCAGAGGCTCGGCTGTCTTTACAGCTGTGATTACGATGGAGTCTTCTTTAACGTCTGACCACCGGAGATTCACAGCGTCTGAATACCTCAGCGATGTAAAGCAGCAGAAGCAGAAGATGTCTCTTACCTGGCCATGCAAAGGCTTTTCTGTAGCATCCCAGGCCCAAAGCGACATCAGTTCATCCCAGGTAAGGAAAATGACTCTCCGTTGTTCCTGGCCCTTGAATTTTGGCTTAAAAGTTCTGTAGTCGGTAGTGACAAGAAGATTCTTCTGATCCGCCCAGGCAAGGAACCACCGGAGAAAACTGAGCAGTTTTTTGATCGTGGAATTTTTGTGATTCCGGTCTTCTCTCAGATACTTTATAAAAGAAGTCAAGCCGTTCTCGTCAAAATCAGACCATTTGAGATCCGGCCTCCAGTTCATCAGATGATTACGAAACACATGCCATTTCACATAGGTAGAATCAGACCAGGCGTTTTTATTGCCTTGCTCGATGCAGAACTGCTCGAAATGCAGGAAGACGTTTTCATCTTTTTGCTCTTCCTGATAAGAAAGCTTTGCCTGAAGCCCAGCTTTGACATCGGCCGTAGAAGGAAACAGATTCTTTGCCGAAAACTCAGAGAAAAGCTGTTCTACAGCGTCTGTATATCTTAGTATCTCAGCGTTTATAGTTGCTCCTGGAATCCGGCGGGATCCGTGGAAGGAGTTTGGCCTGCAGCGCTGACTTTGGGCATCCCATCTGTCTGGATTCACTCGATATCCGGTATTCAAAGTTACCATACACTTGGAGCTATTCCATTTGACTCTGCATTGAAGCTGAGGATCCATCTTTTTATCGTGCTTGTGTAAACAGAAAAGAATTCTGTACTTAATAGGTTCACTCATTACCAATCCTCCTCTATTTTAGCTTTGAACGAAAAGATTTTGCTCAGATCAATCTCTAGAATAAGGGCCGATTCCTGAAAAACTTTTCTCAGCTCTCCCTTTTTGTTAAGAGCTAAACTTTCCAGGCTGTTAGTCCTTCCTTTTTCATATAAGCTGGTAGTTATATTCTCGACAAGCGTCAGATGATCTACAGTTACACGGTATCTGCCTGGACGGAATTCGATAAGAGCATGACCGCTCAGAAGGCACGCAAGCAAGTTCATAGGAGTCCGGCCTCTAGAATATCCTGCAGCCTGGTAATCTACCTCACGAGGAACTATCCGGAGTGAGATTCCTGATGGAACCGGAGTCACATCAGAGAACGCTCCGGAAAGCAATACAGCCTGCAAGATTCCAGCGGAATCAAGATCTGACGGAAAGACCTTCTGCCAGACAATATCACGGTCTTGAACCTTGAAGCTGTGCTCTTGCGCACGTGCGTATGCGCACGCGAGTATTAAGAAGAGTATGATACAGCGTTTCATTGTGCTTGTTTTTGAAAGGCCTCGATAATTCCCAGGAGTCTGTCGATTTGTTCCTGGCTTTTTGTTGTCTGGCTCATAGATTCATGCAACGCTGCAATCAAGCCGGCATCCGGAGAAGATACGACCTGATCATGGCCGTTGTTCACGGTATTGCCGTCTCCAGCTACAATAGGAGAATCCTGAAGAAGAGTCACATCCCAGCCTTTGTCATTGTTCAGCAGGCGATAGAACTTCTCGTCTGGAAGATCCACACGCCCAGTCTCGATCTGGGATATGAAAGCTTTTTTGACTCCGAGAAAATCTGCAACCTCTTCTTGAGTGAGGCCGTTGAATTTCCTGAAAGCCCTGATTTGTACTGCTTTTTTCATGCGGTCAAAAATTTTTACGATTTTTTACGAAACTTTTTTCAAAAAAGTATAGGAAATTACGATATTTTACTTACCTTTGCACAAAGAAAGAAAGGAAAGCAAACAAAGATAAGAAAATTTACTTAACCGGCAAACGGCGTAAAAGACGGAAAATCAAATAGAAACAAAAACGATATGGAAGTAATCAAGCACACATCAGGAAAGACAATCGGTTCGATCAGTGTTAGAAACACGCTCGAAACTATGAAAGTAGGAGACTCCTGGACAACTTCTCAGGAGGAGATTAACCTGGGCTACGCTCAGAGTTGCGCTTCAAAGTATGGAGCCGAGACCGGAAAGCAGTTTCACATCTCTGCTCCAAAAGAACTGGAAGGAAAAATCATCATCAGAAGAATAGCGTAATGGAAACAAGGAAATCTTATTCAGACGTTGACCTTTTTGCTGAAGACGTTGATGTCTTCTCAAAGGTCTATGAGTATTTCTGGGCTGTCTTTGGAATCGTCAGCCTGGTAATTGTACTTGCAACCGGAGCCTGGTGGCATCTTCTTACCGTAGGAGTATGCGCCTCTCTGTATTTGACTGCCAGAAACGACAACAGAAAAACTGAACGCCATGGAAGATAACGAGACTTACTGCTCATACTGTGGAGGCCGAGGCCTGGACAGTGCAGACCACATCTGCGAACATTGTGGCGGAACCGGAATCGAGCCTGATTCATTTAGCTGCTAGATATGGACGGAAGGACTTTCATAGCGGACATGACGGTTGACGAGCTGCAGCAGCTTATCAGAAACACCGTTGCTGAGGCCCTGGCCATTCAGCCCAGATGGGTAAAAGGCATCCCAGGACTCTGTGAGATCTTTGACTGCTCGAAGAGCACTGCAAACCGGATCAAGGCCAGTGGAACAATCTCCAAAGCAATCCGGCAGCAAGGCAGGACTTTTATGACAAACGCCTCTTTAGCTCTTCAGCTTTACGGCAAGAAACATTCTTAACATTATTATATGACACCTTTTCAAATCAACATCAACATCCAGCTTGATGCGAGCAACAATCTGCTTGCTGCGCTTCAGGCTTTGACCGGAAGACCAGGCCAGCCCAGTGTGGAGAGGCCCAATCCTCAGAAGGTCGAGACCAAACCAGCGCCTGCACCGGAGGTAAAGCAGCCGGAGGCGGCGCCAGCAAACGAGGAGATCTCAGACGAGGCTCTGAGAGCTCTTATCAAAGAGACCAGGACAGCGACATCTCCGGCCGCCGTGAGAAATCTCTTCAACGAATTCGGAATCAAGACTAGCATCGAATGCCCGATGGACAGAAGGCCTGATTTAGTGGCTAGGCTAAGAAATCTCAAATAACACACCCTATGCCAAACGATCACGCCATATTAGCTCCATCGGCTTCGAAACGCTGGATGACCTGCGGGCCTTCAGCCAGGCTGGAGGCTCAGGTCGCCAGTAAAGAAACCGCTTACAGCAAAGAAGGTACTATCGCTCATGCGATGGCCGAAATACTGCTGGGAACTTTCCTTCAGGAAGGCCCGCTTGAAGACAACTATGTAGAGATCTTCCGTATCTGGTATGATACTGAGAGAGGAGAAGGCGCTTCTACAGATTTTCTCACAAAGCTTACAAAGCAAGTAGACGAGGCTCTGGCAGAAGAGCTGGATCCGTGGGAAATGATGCAGACCGTCCTGGATCATTACTGCAGACCGGTCTATGAAGACTATCTCAGGGCCAAGATGGAGGATCCTGATGCAGTGCTGCTCATAGAGCAGAAATTCAAGCTCACAGAATTCATCCCGGAAGGCTTTGGCAGCAGCGATGCTGTCATCATTGCCGGACGTACACTGTCCGTTTATGATCTCAAATACGGCAAAGGAGTAAAAGTCAGCGCCAAGAATAATCCTCAGATGCGCTGCTACGCTCTAGGCGCCTGGTGTGGCCCTGCAGAGCTTTACGACATTGACCATATCCAGATGACTATCATCCAGCCGAGACTGCAGTGGATCTCTACAGACACTATGACCGCCGCCAGCCTGCTTGCCTGGGGCAAGGAAGAGCTCAGGCCAGCTGCTATCCGTGCATACCAGGGAGAAGGAGATTTCACACCTGGAGAGCATTGCCGCTTCTGTGCAGTGGCTCCAAGATGCAAAGCTCTGGCCGCTAAAGCAGCAGCTCTTTATGCTGAGAGAGACGATACCGGTCTTATGAGTAATGAGGAGATCGCTGAGGCCTTGACCAAAGCCGCTTCTCTGAAATCATGGCTTACCGCCCTGGAAGCATACGCCTTGCAGCAAGCTCTGGAAGGCGAGACATTCCCAGGCTTCAAGATTGTCGAGGGCCGTTCTCTCAGGCAGATTCCAGCAGCCAACCAGGCTGCAGCTATGCAGGCTCTGGCAGACCAGGGCTTCGAGGAAGCCAGCTACTGCAAGCCAAAAGAACTCAAGACCATCTCAGACCTCGAGAAGCTTTTGAAGAAGAAAGGCTTTCAGGAGCTTCTGGGAAGCTTTGTAGTCAAGCCGCAAGGCAAGCCGACTCTGGTAGAAGAAAGCGATCCGAGACCACCGATGAACGGCACTCAGAGCGCAAAAGAAGAATTCAAAGACATTTTTAACTAACCTCAAAACGATACACGTCATGAACGAAAACGTCACAACGAAAGCAAGAATCGGAGAAGTACGATTCAGCTATTGCCACATCTTCAAGCCTGAAGCAGTGGCCGATGAAGGAGAGAAAAAGTACAGTATTTCCGTCATCATCCCTAAATCAAACAAGAAGCTCATCGCTGAGATCAAGGCCGCCATTGAAGCCGCTGTCCAGGCCGGCGTTACTCAGAGATTTGAAGGCAAACGCCCGGCCAATCTGAGGTCTCCTCTCAGAGACGGAGATACAGAGCGCCCTGAAGACGACTCTTATGCAAACGCATATTTCATAAACGCCTCCAGCAAGACGAAGCCAGGCATCGTCAAGATCATGAAGATCAACGGCCAGAACAAGCTCGTGGAAGTCACAAATGAAGAGGATGTCTACAGTGGCTGCTACGGCTTCGTTTCCGTGAATTTCTTTGCTTACAACAACAGGGGCAACAAAGGAATTGGAGCTGGTCTGAACAACATCCTGAAAACCCGAGACGGAGAGTATCTCGGCGGAAGAGCCAGCGCTGAAGCTGATTTTGACCAGGTAGATCTTGACGCATACACAGACAACCTGGATGACATGCCGGAATAGACGGCAGATTCATCCGATAGCCGGTTAAAGGGATAGACCGGAGCGCTGCTATGGTGTTACTGGACAATTCATGGCAAAGGCAGCGACCATACATTAGAAGGTTCGAGTCCTTCCGGATGAACACTATGGAAACTGAAAACAATTTGCTCGAAGAGCTTTACAAAGATACAAAGGAACTCAGGAGCTTGCTGCTCAAGTTCTATGAAAACGATCCAGGCAGAATCGCTATGATTCTTTTTGCTGAGGATGGAGAGACCTTGACCAGTGTTTGTCAGATCCTGGCAGACGAGTTGATAAACACCGTAAAAGGACTGCTCGAGAAGATGGATAAAGAAGAGGCGGAACTGCAGCGGATCCGGAACCGAGAACTCAAAGTAGAACAGCCGTCCAAGACCGGAAAGACCGAAGAGGAGAAGAAAGCCTACAGACGGCTTGTAAACGCCAAGTCCAGACTGAAAAGACTGAAATACACGCTCCCTAGAGAGCAGCCGAGCAATATCGTCTACTACACGAAATACACTGACCGGCATCCGCTTCTGGAGAAGAGATACGCCGAGACCTACGGATTCATATTTGAAACAAGATAAAGATGGAAAAGAACGTATTGAGAAACTATGGAGAGCAGATGCTCAAGCTCTACGAGAAGACAAGGAAAGAGCTGGATCTGACCTGGCTTCAGGTCACGCTGGAAGACGGCAAGGCCATTTTTCACTGCACTTGTGAAATTGTGCTTGCACCAAAAATCGAAACCGATAAAGAACCGGAGCTCTGGCCAGCCGAGACCGCCCCTTCTGACGTAAAGCCAGTCAAGGAAGAAAAACAGAAGCCTGAGAAAAAAGCTGATGGACAAAAAAAATGCACAGACGCTGAGATCCTGGAATATCTCAAGAAGCATCCAGGGCAAAGCACTCATTCTTACGAGCTAGAGCTGCATACCAGCAAGGAAAGGCTGAAGAGAATCATGAAAGCAAACGGCATCAAGCCTAACACAAAGAGAGGCTGGTCGTTGAAAGGCACACCGCCCAATAAAGGAAAGCGCTTTGTAGAAAAGGAGCCGGAAGAAAAAGAAAATCGCATACCGTTACGCCTGGATGACATTCCAGCTCCAAAGATTGATGACAAGGTTAAAAGCTGTGCTGAATGCGAATGCTGGAACGGAAATACTTGCTTGTATCACTTCCAGGGAAAATCCTCAAAATGCAAACCGTATAGACAGAAAAGACTTGAGATTTAGGTTTTGGCGGAAACTCGTCTGATATAGGTTCAGACATCTGGGGATAGTTCCGAAACGGATAGCGGAAACGAAAGCGTAGGACATTAGGGGGTTCGACTCCCCTCCCCGGAACAAAATTTCAAAAAATTATGACAGCAATAGTTATTATCAGCGTTCTATTTTTAATCAGTTTAGGTTTCTGGGCTGCATACAGTTACGGATATACCAAAGGTATTTATGATCTGACCAGGACTATCGATTCCAAGCTCAGACAACTGGACAAAGAAAAAGAATAGCAATCCCGGCCGAAAGCATTTTTACTAACCCTAAAACATAAGGTTTTTGGATGTGAGGAGGAGCCGGGCCTCCTTACGCCAAACCGGAAAAAACTATGAAAAAAGATCCAAAGCTCAGAGCCGTTCTTGTAGTGATAGCTATCATAATCGTCATCTTTTGCCTCTTTATGTTTGCCACTCAGAAACTAGCTGAATACAGAGCCCAGAAAAGCGGACTTACACAGCGAGACTCCCTTCAGACCAACATCATATTTGAGAACACCTGGGCTGACGCTTTTGACAATGAAGAAGATCTATAACATCAATATCATCATGAAGACATTTATTATCAATCCAGACAACGGCCAGCCAGTATCCATCGGAGAATGGAAAAAAGAGGCCGATCCGAAAAGAGCAGAACTGCTTGCAGTGCAAATCGATATGAATCATCTGCTCGTGCTCAAGAAAAACCTTTCAGACAATTACTACGAATTTGAAGAGGCCCAGAAGCTGTGCTCAGAATTCAGCGCTGAAATCCTGGGCAAAAAGCGCCAGTTCAGATGCCCTACCAGAAAAGAATGCCTGGATCTGTATGACGCCAGATTTTTGGCCAATCTCGATAAAGCGGTAACACTTACCGGAGGAAACTTTGGAAAGAGAAAAGAGGCCCACTGGACATGCGAGAAAGACGCAAATCCTGACTACGCCGGCATCGGTTGGTGCTGCGCCGGCTACTACGGCTTCATGGGCAAATACTACTTGTTCAGCTCGTATCTGGCGCTTCCGGTCACGCTTTTAGCAGTGATCGATAGCGAACTCTAGTTTT
>JAEEGI010005334.1_pt1 | contig 29602 bp, 18 predicted proteins | sample 8958751 | NCBI WGS metagenome assembly JAEEGI01 (sample SAMN16246545, study PRJNA631951) | gut metagenome | biome: gut microbiome; feature: rumen; material: KS-attached | host: Bos | place: Iran: Karaj | collected 2018-10 | reverse complement strand
GCCAAATTCCAAGCCAACACCGAGAGCAAAGCGAAACAAACATCCCCATGATCCAGCATCCGCGTCTCATTCGGCGTATCGCTGATGATAAGGAGGAGCGAAACACCGCTGGTTTTTCTCTTTCCCCAACCCAAGCCCACACGGCACCCGGGCGTTTCAAACAATCGCTTGCACGCTATCTGGCGATAGTGGGTGTCTATTTACTGGGACTGATTGTCCTCAAGGTTGTGGAGCTCCTTGCTCTGGGGGAGGGCCATCTTGAGGCTCGTATATGGGTCAGCGCATTGGTATATAACCTAATCGTGGCCTCGTGGGAAGCCTTGGCCATAGGTATCCTTTACTTTCTGATACGACTGCTGTCCGAACGGGCGGCCATGATTACTGCGGCAATACTGTATGCTCTCTTGCTGCTGTCGGAAACCGGGCTGACACTCTATGTGGCACACAATGGGTTTCTGCTGGGTTGCGAACTGGCGGTACGGCCATTCAATGAAACACTCATGGCCATAAAAGGAGCCATGGGTGTGGTAGTGCCTCTGGTGCTGGTGGCCGTACTGACGGGCGGCATAACACTCATCGCCCTGTGGCGTGCCAAGCGTCCCACACCGGCCGTTTGGGCAACGGCAGTGGTTGTTGGCCTGTTGATAGTGCTCTCGCTCATATTCAAAATGTCGCACCTGGTAGTAAACAACTATCGTCAATTCATCCTCAACAAAACCCTCTATCTGGTCGACGACTGCCGCGTCTATTTCCGTCAAACCCGCCACAATCCGGCAAACGGCCAGCAAACAGAGTACAACCAACAGTACATCACCGAACTCCTCGCCACCCACCCCGAGTGGGGCACACCCCTCGACCCTCACTACCCCTTGGAGCGACCCACCCCTGTCGACACCTTCCTCTCACCCTATTTCCAATCGGGCAAAGAAACACCCAATATTGTTATCATCATCGTGGAATCGTTGGGGGCCGAGATGATGGGCACGGGAGCCATGCCCTTTGTCGACTCTCTGGCGGCCACAGGGCTCTACTGGCCCAACTGCCTCTCCACCACCATGCGCAGCTATGGAGCCGTGCCTGCCATCACTGGCTCGGTAGGTGGTCCTCGCAGCTTCCAATTCGGCACCATGCCCGACCACAACAGCCTTTTCTCCCTCCTCAAATCGTCCGGCTACAACACCCGGGCATACTATGCCGGCGACTTCCATTTCGACTGCATCTACGAGTTCCTCACCGCCCAGCATCTCGACTACCTCTCGCCACTATACGACGAGTTTGTCTCCTCTCCGCCGCAGGGTGCCTACTGGTGGGGCTACAACGACGACATCCTCTTTGCCCACACCCTCAACGACATCGAAGGCTACTCCTGCCTCCCTCACCACGCTCCACACCTCTCGCTCGTCACCACCCTCTCTATGCACGAAGAGCTACGCCTTCCGGACAAAGCTCTGCAGCAAGACTACCAGCGGCGCGCCTCCCTGTTGAAACCGGCTAGCACTGGCCTTGCCTCCCTCTTCCCCGCCTGCCTCTTCACCGACGACTGTCTGCGCCGCTTCATTAACGGCTACCGCAAGCTTCCCGGCTACGCCAACACTCTCTTCGTCATCACTGGCGACCACGCCTCGGGCCGTCAGCGTGGCGACTACCTCGCCTCGCACCATGTGCCGCTCATCCTCTGGTCGCCCCTCGTCAAACGTCATGCCACTTTCACCCATCTCGTCACACACAACGACATCGCCCCCGCCCTCTACAGCCTCCTCACATCCCGCTTCGGGCTGAAACCCCATCCCACCGTCCATTGGTTAGGCGACGGCCTCGGCCCCTCGCCCAAGACCCTCGTAGTGGTCAACTATACCCACAAGATACAGAACATCATCTACCACAACTACTACTACCAACCAGCCAACAGCTTCCTGTCCGAAGAATTCTACACCTTCGGTTCAGACCTGACCCTACATCCCTGCAACGATACCGAAGCCCTGGACTCATGCAGAAGACAGATGGAACTGCTCCGATACCTCTACTCCTACACCTACCTCTCCAACCACCTTACCGCCCATCCCGTGGACACCAGCCGATACACTACAGCAACCATCTATCTGTCCGATACCGATATTACAAGCGCCACACCCGACAATCAATCAGCCTATACCGAGCACACCGTCTTCCCCTCCACTCAGCTACACGCAAAACAAGGATACAACACTGCAAGGGTGTCGCTCGAAGCCGATGCCACCATCGTGGGAGACCCCACCATGGAACAATACCACATCCTCACCTTCCACCTCACCGATGGCAAGGGCGAACAGCGCCACGACGAACCCCTCTACCAGAACTACACCAAGGGGAAACATGTGAGCATCACCAAAGCATTCCCCCTCGCAAGTGGGAACAACATCGCACTGAAGATAACCTTGCATCCCCCCTACGGCCAAGCCAACTGGCTACCCGGAAGCAGCGTCACTCTGTCGAATATCAAAATCACTATCGAATATGGCAAATAACCTGAACGTTGATAGCTCCATCCGATTAGCCTAAAACAGATAAACATATCAACATATAAACGTATAAACCTATCAACATATAAACATAAAACATATCAACATATCAACAAATCATCATAAATCATCTCTATGTTCAGAATAATAATTCCCCTAATAGCATCGATACTACTATTGCACGGATGCGCCTCCGTAATGACCCGTGGCGGTGCGCCACCCCCCTCCCCTTTCGGCCCCTGCCCCACCCCCCAACAGGTGAACTGGCAGCGCATGGAGATGAACATGTTCTGCCACTTCGGCCCCAACACCTTCACAGGCCTTGAATGGGGCGAAGGCACAGAAACAGAAAACCTCTTCAACCCCACCGCCCTCGACTGCCGCCAATGGGTGGCCACAGCCCGGACAGCCGGCATGCGTGGCATCATCCTCACCGCCAAACATCACGACGGATTCTGCCTCTGGCCCAACCCCGCCAGCACGCACACCGTGGCCCAAAGCCAATGGCTGCAGGGCAAGGGCGATGTGCTGCGCAGCCTCTCCGACGCTTGCCGCGAAGGGGGCATAAAAATGGGTGTCTACATCTCCCCTTGGGACCGCAACGCACCTACCTACGGCACCCCAGCCTACAACGAGACCTTCCGGCAAACCCTCCAACACGCCCTCAGCCGCTACGGCGACATCTTCGAGCAGTGGTTCGACGGTGCCAACGGCGAAGGACCCAACGGGCGCAAACAGCAATACGACTGGCCGCTGTTCAACACCACCGTCGCCGCACTTCAGCCGCAGGCATTAATCTTCAGCGACGTAGGACCCGGATGCCACTGGATGGGCAACGAACAGGGAGTGAACGGCGAGACCTGCTGGTCGCGTCTCGACACAGCGGGCTTCACGCCGGGAGCCGGTGCCCCTCCACTCGACGTGCTGAACCAAGGCCAGCGCACCGGGGCAGCATGGATACCAGCCGAAACCGATGTCTCTATCCGTCCGGGATGGTTTTACCACGCCGAAGAACATCCGAAGAGCATCCAAGAACTGCTAAACATATACTACACCAGCGTAGGACGCAACTCCTTGCTGCTGCTCAACGTACCACCCGACACTCGGGGCCTCATCCCCACCGAAGACTCCTTGCGGTTAATGGAATTCCGTGCCGCCCTCGACAGCATCTTCAACCACAACCTTGCCGCCGAAGCAACGGTCTCTGCCACCCACTGCCGTGGCGCCGCATATTCTCCTTCGCAGGTACTCGACACTCATTACCATACCTACTGGACCGTCCCCGACAGCTGTCTCACCCCGTCGTTGACTCTCGTCTTCGATCACCCCGTCACCTTCAACCGCGTCATGCTGCAAGAATATATCCCCCTCGGACAGCGTGTCGCAGCATTTCGTGTTGAGATAACCAACAACAAATCCGACAACCCTGTCACGGGGTGGACTACCCTTGCCCATGGCACCACCATAGGCTACAAACGCATCCTCCTCACCCCGCTCGCCACCGCCCGGGCCGTGCGCATCGTCTTCGAGCAGTCGCTGGCCTGTCCAGTCATCAACCGCGTGGGACTTTTCCGTGACGACATCCTACAGCCCCACACCGCAATAGAATACGGCGACACCATTCCTGCAACCCTTTATGGGGCAGTAGGCGACGGCCAGACCCTCAACACCCGCTCGCTACAAGCCGCCATCGACAGCACTTCGGCACGCTATTGCCGTAAAGGCACCATCCAAACCCTCTCCATCCCCGCAGGGGAATATGTGACGGGAACCCTCTATCTCAAAAGCGGGGTCAACCTCCATCTCGACAGCGGGGCCGTCCTCCTCGGCTCGCTCAACCCCTTCGACTACATCAAAGACCCCTACTGCCGCTGGACAGCCCTCCTCTTTGCCGTCAAGCAGCACGACATCTCCATCACCGGACAAGGCACCATCGACTGTCGTGGCTGGGAAGTGGCCAACAACACCGTCAACCTCATACACCTCGGTCTGATACAAGACCCTCTCAAATACGACCGCCCCAACGAGACCAACCGCCCCGAGAACATCCACTTCCGCGAGTGCGACAACATCACCGTCCGTGGCATCACCTTGCGCAACCCCGCCAGCTGGAACCAGCAGTACGACCAGTGCCGCCATATATTGATAGAAGACCAGACGGTGGACAGTAAAAGCTACTGGAACAACGACGGTGTGGACATAGTGGACTGTAGCGACGTAGTGATACGTAACTGCAACTACGATGCTGCCGACGATGCCTTCTGCTTCAAGAGCCACAGCAAAGAGGGCCTCTCCGAGAATATCCTTGTGGAAAACTGCACTGGCCGCAGCAGTGCCAACGGCATCAAGTTCGGCACTGTCACCCGCGGCATTTTCCGTCACTTCCGTTTCCGCAACATCCTCATCTACGACACCTACCGCAGCGCCTTCACCATCGCCAGTGTCGACGGGGCAATCATCGACGACATCGTCGTCGACAGCCTCCGCAGCATCAATACGGGCAACCCATTCTTCCTGCGACTGGCCTCGCGCAACACCAATCCCGCCCATCCGGCCAGTGTGAGCAACGTGGTTATCAAGAACCTCTACGCCGAAGTGCCATACGAGAAACCCGATGCAGGCTACCGTTACGAGGGGCCCGTAGAAGACCAACCCCGCAACACCTCGCCCGCCATCATCTCCGGCACCCCTGGCATGCGCATACAAAACGTCACGATACAGAACGCCGAAATAGTCTTTCCCGGACAGACCGACACCGCCTACGCCTATCGCGGCACCTCGCCAAACCAACTAGCCGCCATCCCCGAATGGGAACGGCGCTACCCCGAATTCTCCATGTGGAAGGAACTCCCCGCCTGGGGGCTCTACCTGCGTCACGCCGACGGCATAACACTCGACAATGTCATTCTCCGTGTCGAAGATAACGACTACCGTCCAGCCATCGTGGCCGACGATATCAACGGCCTCACTCTCCGCCACACCGTGATTAAAGAGAAAAAACGTCAACCGAACACCGGCCAACTCATCGCCAACAATGTGACAGGGTTGAAGAAGCAACACACAACCATCGCCACCCGACAGCAAAAAGGCACACGCGACAACCTCTCAGGCATCGACGCCTCAGCCACCACGTCCGACCATGTCACCAAACTCAACAATGCCATACCCGGCAGCGAAGACAACACACCCTACAAAGCCTCCCTCTTCGGCTGCAAAAGCGACGGACGGACTCTGAACACCTCCTCCATCCAGCACGCCCTCAACTACATCGCCAACCACGGTGGCGGCACACTCGTCTTCGAAGTGGGACGCTATCTCACCGGCAGCTTGCACATCCCCACTGGCGTCCATATCCACCTGAACGAAGGAGCCATCCTCGTCGGCTCGCAGAACCCCTTCGACTACGACCTCGACGCCCAAGGCCACCCCGCACTGCTCATCTCCGACTCAGGGCACAAAATAGACATCAGTGGTCTTGGCCACATTGAAACAAATACACGGATTGAAAAATAAGAGGTGAATGTGTGAATGTGTGAATGCGTTAATCGATTAACGAATTAACGAGTTCAAAACATAGGTCATCCCATCCACACACACCTGACGGGACCCTATGCCGAAAACACACTGGATATTCTCCGGTGTCAACCCCGCTGCAGTAGAGCCGAAATAATGTACCCGCTGCCCATGCAGCAACAGCAATCCCGGGCAATAATGCAACGCCATGTTCAAATCGTGGATCACAATCAATATCGTCTTCCCCTCGTTTCGGTTAATATTGCGAAGCAACTCAAGAATCTCATACTGGTGCGCCAAATCCAGATTGGCCAATGGCTCGTCCAGCAACATTATCGGGGTCTGCTGAGCCAATGCCCGCGCCAGCATCACACGCCTCAACTCTCCCCCGCTCATCTCGCCCGGCTTGGCGAAACGCAGATGCCAGGTATTCGTCTGCTTCATGCAACGCTCCACAATATCCCAATCCTCCTGCGACTCGTTCTGCAAACGCCTCTGGTAAGGGTTGCGCCCCATCAGCACCGTCTCAAAAGCCGAGAACTCAAAATCGGTCTGCGGATACTGCCGCACAAAAGCCATGCGCTGCGCCAGCTCGCGAGCCGAATAGCTGTCCACCCGGCACCCTCCCACAAGCACCTCACCCCTGTCTGGCACCAACAATCCCGCCACCAAGCGCAGCAATGTCGTCTTCCCGCAGCCGTTGGCACCCATCACCGCATACATACCCCCCTCCTCAAACCGCACATTCAACCCTTCCAACACCGTCTTCCGGGTATAGCCATAACTCAAATCCTTCAATTCAATCATCATTGGAATATGTTATTCTGAATTCGTCAATTCGTTAATCGATTCACACATTCACACATTGACACATTCAATATTGCTTCTTGTTCTTATACAGCAAATAAATAAACAGCGGAGCCCCCACCAGTGCCGTCAAGCTGCCCACAGGCAGCTCCGAAGGCATAAGCACTGTCCGTGCCAGCGTGTCGCACAACAACAGGAACAGCCCTCCGGCAAAGATGGAGCAAGGCACTACCCTCCTGTTATCGGGACCCATCACCAATCGCACACAATGCGGCACCACCAAGCCCACAAAGCCTATCACACCACACGATGCCACACAGAAAGCCACCATCAGCGTAGTCGACAGCAGCAGCACCCGCTTCACACGCTCCACCTCTACACCCAGGCTGCGGGCCGTCTCGCTCCCCGCCAATAGCAGATTTAAATCGCGGCTGAAATACAGCACCACGCACACTCCCGCCACCACAACCGGTGCCACAATGGCCACATCCATCCACGAGGCCGAAGCGAAACTCCCCATTGTCCAGAAGATGATACTGTCCATCTTGTCCTGCCGCAACACCATCAAAAACGATATCACCGCCGACATCAAAAATGTGATGCACACACCTGTCAGCAGCAACGTCGTCGTATGCATCCTGTTGCCTATCGACGCAATGCGGTAAATCGCCACCACCGTCAGCAGACCCGTCAGCAGCGCACAGGCACCCACTCCCAGCATATACGCCTCCAACCCGAGCAGGATGGCTACAGCTGCACCCACTGACGCTCCCGACGACACACCCAGCACATAGGGGTCCGTCAACGGATTGCGGAACACCGACTGGTACGCCGCCCCGCACACCGAAAGCCCAGCACCGACCAGCACCGACAACACGATACGCGGCGCCCTCAGGTTCAAAAAAATGGGTGAAGCCCACATCTCATGCCAGCTGAAACGCACCACCCCCACCGTCGAGCAGGCCGCCATGGCTGCCACCAGCAGCAATGCCAGCCCCGCCGCAGCCGCGGCACCACGGCCATCACCTTTGCCTCGCGCCCTCATCCCTTAACTGTTAGCCAGCAAATCGCGCATAGTGTAATACCCCTTGCGCCCCTTCAAAAACTCTGCCGCCAGCACGGCCCCCACGGCCAGCCCACGGCGGCTCTTCGCCTCGTGTCTCAACGTGATGCGGTCAATCTCGCTGTCGTACACCACCTCGTGGATACCCGGCACCTCTCCCTCACGCACCGACACAATGGGCACATCCCCCTTGCCGGGCTTAGTGCCCTCATGCACCAGGCACCAATCGTCCTTCCCCTCAACCTCGTCCACAATATCGCGGGCCAACGCAATGGCCGTCCCGCTGGGAGCGTCGAGCTTGTGGACATGGTGCGTCTCAGTAATGCCCACCGAATATTCCCCGCGGCCGTTCATCAACTGCGCCAAGCGGCGGTTCAAATCAAACACAATATTCATGCCGATACTGAAATTCGACGCCACAAAAAGAGAGCGCCCGCGCTGCTCGCAATCGTGCACCACGCCCTCCAGCTGGCCATACCAGCCCGTCGTACCCACCACCACAGGCAATCCCAAGTCGAAACAACGCATAATGTTGCTCACAGCCGTGCCGGGCGTGGAGAAATCGATGGCCATATCGCACCCCTTCACATCGTCCAGCTTTGCCATCCAGTCGTCCTCGTCGTCAATCGTCACACCCACCGTGTGACCCCGCTCGCAGGCAGCGGCCTCGACAGCCCTGCCCATCTTGCCATAACCCAAAAGTGCCAATTTCATCTTTCCTGTTCTTTTTGATATTGATAAAACAAAATGCAAAAATACGAAAAAAAAACCACATACCACAGAATAATATCGCCAGCCGCCCACGGCGACACCCTATCCTGCACAATGTCACCAACGCAAGCGCTATCCGCCCGGCAAAGGTGAACTGAAACCATCAAAAAAGAGGGTGTCTCAAAAGTCTGAGACACCCTCCTTCACCATCGGTTTACCGTGATAATCTCACGTCTTACGGTAACCTTTTTGTGGAGTATACGGGAGTCGAACCCGTTACCTTTTGATTGCGAACCAAATGCTCTACCAAATGAGCTAATACCCCAACTATTATGATTTGATATCAAGTCATTGAATAATACATACCCTTCTTCAATGTTCTCTTTCTTAATTGGGTTGCAAAAATACGCAAATTATTCGAATTGCATACATTTATTTCCAAACCTTGTGCAATACCTTTTGGTGCGGCCGCTATAAGTCAGCAGTTTACACTTACAACTTACTCATAAAAAATCTCCGAGAAGGAGTATTCTATTACCCGTATTGCCTGTAAAAATCAAGTGCTGGAAGTCTTTTTGCCTGTCGGAAAGGCTCGTTTCTGCCACCTGTCTGGATTTTTTGTTTGGATGCACTGGGGCCGTTCAATCAAGGATTCTTACAGGATTGTTCCTGTATCGTTATCCTTTATTATTTCGGATAACGATACAGGAACGATGCAGTAACGATGCTAGATTGAAGGAGGTTAGTAGGTGTTTATTGTTTGGGGGTGGTCCCCATGAATTCCTTTCACCCCAAATCGGTCATTGGGATACCAATAACCCGTAGAGAGATTTCGAACAGGTTCAACCCTACCTACCGTCAGCCTGTGATTGAGAGTACCGCTCGAAGAGGGTGGTCTCTTTTTTTTAGTCTTTCAGACAACCTATTGGAACAATCATAATGCCGTCGTCTCTTCGGTATGCATATCTCCCTACTCCCACTAATACCATTTTGAATGCGGGAGTTTTCATTTTCTCTACATCAATCTTCTTTTCAAGCATATTAAGAGTATGAACACCCTCTTCAATCAATTTGTCTCCTCCCAATTTAATTTCAATCAAGCCATACTTTCCATTGCGCAGATGTATTACGGCATCACATTCAAGGCCATTCTTGTCTCTATAGTGATAAACATGCCCATCAAGAGCGTCGGCATAAACACGCAAATCCCTCACGGCCATTGATTCAAAGAGGAGTCCCATAGTTTTCAAGTCTGTCAGCAAGTCCTCCGGGCCGAGACCCAGAGCGGCAGTGGCAATGGAGGGGTCTGTAAAGTATCGGGTATCGGAAGTTCTTATTGCAGTCTTGCTCCTGAGATTGGGATTCCAAGCAGACATATCTTCAACGACAAAAATCATCCTTAATGCTTGCAGATAAGAGATAATGGTGTTCGCACTCATATCCCCATCATTAGCTGCCATGTCGTCGATTAACGACTTTACGGACACTTGCGCCCCTTGGTGTCTTGCATAGCTTCGCAATAGTCGCATTACGTATTCTCTGTCCCTGGAAACACCATCCACTCGAGACATATCGCTTTCGGCTACAGCATCGACATAGTTAAACGAAAGTCTTAGTGCAGCCGATTCAGACATTTCCAATGTCGCCGGCCACCCTCCTCGACAAATCAGATAGGCAATCCTTTCAATATCCATCTTTTTCACACCGCCTTCAGGCTCTCCACCCATGAAAAGGTTCCTTAGTGTGACTTCCCCTGTAGAGTCCCCGGACTCCCATAACGACATGGTACGCATTGTCAGCCATGAAAAACGTCCAGTTCCGGAATGCTTCAATGCACTGTTGTCCGGAGGAACAGCAGATCCCGTAAGTATGAACTGGCCGAAATGGTTATCGCGGTGGTCGACTTCAAAACGGACTGCATCCCATAGTTGAGGTGCAAGTTGCCATTCGTCTATCAGCCTTGGTGCATCCCCTATCAGGAGCCTACGCGCTGCCATCGATGCCATTCGCAGATTCTCGGATTGCTCGTCAGGGTCGTTCATATAGAGCTTGCTTGCGGCCACTTGTTCTGCAGTGGTCGTTTTACCACACCACTTAGGCCCCTGAATCAGCACAGCACCAGACGATTCCAGTTTCTGACTTAATATCAGATCTGCTATTCTACTTTTGTACTCTTTCATTTTCAGTATTTTTGACGTGTATAACGAAGGACTATTCTTTTTATTGTGCAATTTGGCTGGTTTTTGTTGGTAAATATGGCTATGTTTTGTTGTGTAATTTGGCCAACTGTGTTGGCGTGATTGTACCAGATAAAAAAAGTATATCACAAAAACAATCTTTGCTATACTTCAATATTATTACTCATTTTCAAGGATGATTGTTTTCCCTATATTATCGGTATCCAGGATGCCAAGTTTGTGTACTTCGGAAGTCTTCATCTCTACAAGTTTCTCTATGATATTTCTTATTTTTTCATGGCCTTAACATTATTTCGTGCAGAAAGATGTGAAATATACACATTCTTCTGCACGATACGTAATGTATTATAAAACAAAAAAGAGGTTCGTTGGAACCTCTTTGGTGGAGTATATCGGAGTCGAACCGATGACCTCTTGCATGCCATGCAAGCGCTCTAGCCTACTGAGCTAATACCCCTTCTTTTCTCTTGAAATCGGGTGCAAAAGTACAACCTTTTTTTGAACTGACAAAATTTTTTTTTCTTTTTACTGAGTATCAGCATAATATTTTTTCAAAACCGCCTGAAAAACGCCCTTTCGAGGGCTTTTTCCCACCGTTTTTCGCCCATTATTCTGCCAAAGCATTCCTCTTTTCTGTCACTCCGCTGTGTTTCCTGCTGGTTTTCAGCATAGTATGCAGAAAACCAGCAGGAAAGGAAGCCGATGGGAAGGTCGGCAATGGGCGGACGGGGTCAGACGATATAGTTTTTGACAACGGGTATCTTCTTCAGCACATAGGTGACGGCGTAGCTGGCGAGGAATGCCGCCACGACGCAGAGGGCGGTCATGGGGATAGGCTGGGGGACGAAGCGATGGATGCGGCCCAGGATGTAGACAAGTATCCACACATGCAGCAGGTAGATGCCGAAGGTGCATTTTGAGCAGTTCTCGACGAGGGCAGCCACCCGGCCATTGAGGCTGAGGGGGTGGCGAATGCTGAAAACGAGCAGCGCGGTGGCGGTGGCGAGGACGTTGGGTGAGACGAAGCGGAAGAAGTCGCAGTCGTTGTTTTGTGAGCGGATGCCCATGACAAGGGTGACGGCAAGTCCGAGGATGCCGAGGATATAGATGACGCGGCTGAGACGCTTGAGGTGCGGGGTGTCTTCCGGCTGGTCAAAGACAGAGCGGATATAATAGGAGAATACCACACAGCCTGCAAAGTCGACGTATATCATGCGGTCGAGGTCGACGGGGAGGTCGGTAAAATGGCCGATGAACTGGTAGCACATGACGGCCAGCCAGGCAAAGGAGAAGTACTTGAGTACGGTGGGATTGGCGGCAACCAGGCGCAGGACGGGGATGGCGATGTAGACCCCGATAATCATGCCAAGATACCAGAGGTGGCCTTCCTGTATGCCGAGGGGGTAAAGGGTGCGATGGAGCGTGAGGCCGTAGAAGAGAGACCAGAAGACAAGTGCACAGAAGATGCGGAGGATGTTTTTGGAAAATAGGGTTTTGACCTGGACGTTGCGTCGGGGGTCGAGCATGAAGAAGCCGGTGAGCATGACAAAGAAAGGCACATCCCAGCGGGTGAAGGCGTTGATGGCGAGGCACTGGTTGAACCACGAGCTGCCGGGAATAACCTGCCCGTGGGCGATAAGGGAGCCTGATGAGTGGCATACGACAACAGCGGCACAGGCCACGATGCGCATAATGTCGAGGGTGTAGTTTCGTTGCATTGTTGCGGTTTTTTTGATATCAACCCCGGTTCGCGGCCTGGGTGAGACGGGAACCGGGGTTGGGGGTTGAAGGGTTTATTGTACGATGGTCATCTCGTCGACCAGGTGACGGGCGCCTGCAAACTTATCGATGATAAAGAGGCAGTAGCGGATGTCGAGGCTGATGTTGCGGCAATAATTGGGGTCGAAGAGGAGGTCGCTCATAGTGCCTTCCCAGCAGCGGTCGAAGTTGATGCCGATAAGTTGGCCATCAGCATTGAGCACGGGGCTGCCGCTGTTGCCGCCGGTGGTGTGGTTGGTGGCGATGAAGGCCACGGGCATTTGGCCTGCGGCATTGGCGTAGCGACCGTAGTCGTGGTTGTTGTAGAGCTCTTTGAGCTTAGGCTCCACCACGTAGTCGTAGATGTCGGGGTTCTCTTTCTCCATAATGCCTTCGAGGGTGCTGTAGGGGGTGTAGTAGACGGCATCCTTGGGACGGAAGCCCTGCACATGGCCGTAGGCCACACGGAGGGTGAGGTTGGCATCGGGGAAGAAGTTGGAGTCGGGGTACTGCTGCATCATGCCGCGGACGTAGGTGCGCATCAGGCGGTTGATTTCGCGCTTGTTCAGGTCGTAGGTGGTCTCTTTGTCGGAGGTGTAGGCGTAGGTGTAGGCAATATTGAAGAGGTCGAGGGCGGGGTCGGCATTGGAGAGGACTTTCATCCAGTCTTTGGCTTTGTATTTCTTGAGGAACTTGTCGTACTTCGACTTGTTGTTGAGCATCGACTTGTCGTAGATGTTCTCGAGCATGCGCTGCACACCGGCCTCGTCCTTGCCTTTCTTGTCAAGATAGGGTGCATAGCCGGCGCGCCACATATGGAGGAAGGTCTCGACAAAGATGGCACGGTCGACGGGCGAGTGGAGCTCGAAGTCGGCGAAGTAGGTCTCGTTGGCGGCAAGGAGCTTGTCGCATTCCACACGCGCCAGGCTGTCGTCGTTGGTGGTTTGCCGGGCCATGCTGTAGAGCTTGTAGGCGCGGTTCATGAAGTCGGAGGCCATGACGGCTTCGTTAAAGTAGACCCACTGCAGCTCGATGGGACGGATTTGCTCGAAAGCACGACCCATGTCGCGGAGCAGGTTCTTGTACTCGGGACGCTTGTCGGCCCATTTCTGGAAGACGGCTTCCTGTGCTTTCTTCTGCTCAACACCCTTGAGACGCTGGATGCCGAGGGTCTCGCCCTGCCACTTCTTCCATCCGTTGGCGATGGAAGCCACCTTCGAGGCGTATTTGAGGCGCTGTGCGGGCGACTGGTTCATGGCAGCATTGTAGTGCTTGAGACGGATGTCGCGCAAGGCAATGCGGATGGGATTTTCTTCAATGGCCTGAAGCTCGACCTGATGGTGGGTGACGTAGCGCTGGGTGGTGCCGGGATAGCCGAAGACGAAGGTGAAGTCGCCCTCGTCGACACCTTTGAGGGAGATGTCGAGATGCTTGAGCGGCTTGTAAGGCACGTTGGTCTTGGAGTAGGTGGCAGGCTTGCCGTCCTTGCCCACATAGACACGGAACATGGAGAAGTCGCCGGTGTGGCGGGGCCACATCCAGTTGTCGGTGTCGCCGCCGAATTTGCCAATATTGCTCGGGGGAGCGCCCACAAGGCGTACATCGGTGAAGACCTCGTTGATATACATGAAGTATTGGTTGCCGTAGTAGAAGGGCTTGATGACGGCTTTGTAGTGTGTGCCGGCCACGGCTTCGACGGAGAGGATGGCGATGTTCTGCTTGACGATGCGCTCGCGTTCAGCCTCGGAGGTCTTGTCGTCGATGCCTTCAAGCACACGGTTGGTCACATCTTCCATTCTCACAAGACGGGTTGCGGTGAGTCCTTTGCAGGGTATCTCCTGACTGCGGTCCATTGCCCAGAACCCGTGGGTGAGGTAGTCGTGCTCGACGGTGCTGTTGCTGGTGATGTAGTAATAGCCGCAGTGGTGGTTGGTGAGGAAGAGGCCTTGGTCGGAGACGAACTCGCCGGTGCATCCCTGGTTGAAAAGGATGACGGCGTCTTTGAGGCAGGCGTTGTTGATGTCGTAGATGTCTTTAGCGGTGATATGCATGCCTGCTTTCTGCATGGCAGCCTGGTTCTTGCCCAGAAGCATGGGAATCCACATGCCCTCGTCGGCCATAGCCGCGGGCAGCAGAAACACAATCATTGTGAAAAGGGAAAAGACTTTTTTCATAAAGTTAATAGATTTTATTGTTTTCTGATTTTTCTGATTATTCCGAGTACTCCGATTATTCTGAATTATAAGAGATTATTTTAACTCTTTCAGTGCCTGTGCGACGGCGGCAAGAAGGGGTTTGGTGGACACCTCGCTGCCAACGGCGTGGCGCATCCAGTGCTGCGGTGTGAGGCGGCCGGCGGGATAGATGCGCATAATCTCGTCGGCAATGTTCTTGCCCCTGAGCTGCTGCTCAAGCTGGAACTGGATAATGTGGCCATAGGGATAGTTGGGCAGGTAGAGGGGAGAATCGATCATGTGGCTGTAGATAGCCAGGATGGTGGAGTTCTCCTCACCGAGATAAGGCGCGAAGTACTTGTTCCACACCTGCTGCGCGATGGCGATAACCTGCTCTTTGAGTTGTTGGACGGTGGCGTCGGGATGGTCGTAGAGCCAACGCCAGGAGTACATGTCGACAAGCGACACACCCATTATCTCGTAGCATCCCCAGAAGATGTCGAGGGTTTCGAGACTCTCTTTTGCATTGTCGTTGTTCTTATAGCCGAGGAAATCGAGGTCGCGCGACTGGAAGACGAAGGCCAGCGCCTCGGTGAAAGCAGTGTTGGGCACGCCTTTCATGATGTAGTTGTCCACATCGTGGAGGGTGACGGTCTGCTCCACGTTGTGGCCGAACTCGTGGACGGCGATGTTGTAGCCTTTATAGTCCATGCCGTTTTGACCGATACGGGTGCGGAGGCGGGCATTGTCGCTGCGCATGTTGCTCTCCCATGCGTGGCCTGCACCGCGCGAGGGGTCGACGGTGACGTGGGAGCAGATGAACTGCGTCTTGTCGGCAGTGAAGCCCAGCTGCTTGAGGATGGAGGGCATGCCCTTGGTGGCAAAGGCCTCGCGGTCGGGGTAGAGCCGCTGTGTCTTCGCTGTAAGTTCATCCTCGTTGATGGTGCTGCGGCTCTTGAAGCCGTCGTACCAGATGTCGAAAGGCTCCAGTTTACGGCCTAAACGCTGCTCGATAAAGTGGGCCACCTCGCCCACTTCGGGAGCACTGAGGAAAGAGGTGAAGAGTTGTTCTATCTCATCGTAGCTCACCTCCATGTCTTGGTCAAACGCACGGGCGATGGCCGTGGGGTAGCGGGGATTGAAGCGGTCCACCTGCTGCATGGCGTGGAAGTTGTCGAGGAAATACCGATAGCGGGTATCGGGCTCGCGGTCGGGGTTGTCCTGCTTATGGCCCTGCGCGTCGACCAGGGTGTTGCTGTAAGGGTTCCAGCTATACTGGGCGTTGTTGATGACGCACTGGGGGATGCTCTGGTCGATGATGCGGCGCATCACCTGATAAATCATGCGCTGCTTGACCAAACCGCTGTCGCCCTCGTTGTAGTGGGTCTTGAGCTCGTCGCGCAGGCCCCAGTGGGTGATGAGAGCCATATCGGGGAAAAGGCGGTTGCCCTTGTCGTCGAGCAACTGTCCCATCATGATATTGTAGTTGGAGATGTAGTTGTCGGCGGCGGCCAGCTGGTTGGCCAGCTGCTGGTTGGCCGATGCAGGCACACGCGACGTGAAGAGGTCGCCCAGGCGGGCGTAAGCCCACTGGCGGCGGCTCCATTGGGCACCCATGCTGTTCTTCTCGTCGAGGGTATAGAAGGGGAAGTTGAGCACCACCACGAAGGCTATCTTCTGCTGGAACATATCGTCGTCGAAATGAGCGGATGGGTCGAAACCCCCGAACATCTCGTCGAGTGCTGTGGGTTCGGGACCCACCACTTGGAGCGGGAGTTTCAGGTCGACGCTGATTTTGTTGAAACAACCCCAAAGGCTCTCAAGGTTGGCCTGCAGGGTTTGTGCCATACGCCACAGGGCGGCGGTGTCGGCAACAAAATGCTCAAGGCAGAAAGACTGGAACTGCTCCGGGGTGCCGTCCTCTGCTGTCCACAGGGCGGCAAGCTGGGGAATACTGCGTTCGGCACGCGCTAGGTCGGTCCCGGGATGGGCTTTGGCAAGGGCCTGCAACGTCGCCTCTACTGTGACAGAGTCAATATTGCTCATAGAAGAAGTGGTGTTTTTGCGACTGCACGAGGTGCACGAAAGCAGCATGGCCACAAGCACAACACCCAGTGCAGATATGGTTTTGTGTAGTTTGAAATGATACGGATGATTCATAACAGTCATTTTAATGTTTCAATTTGCAAAGATACAAATATTTTTTCGTATCTTTGCAAATTATTTTAAAGCGGACGGAGGCAGGGGAAAACCTGCACACCGTCCGGTGAACTAAATTGTCTGTACACGATGCAAGTGTTTTTCGACTATCCGTGGTATGTGGCGGTGCTATGCGTGGCGGCCGGTGCGGCTTACAGTGTGGCTTTATACTGGCTGCACCACAAGAAGGCCGACGGCAACCGCAGGACTACCATAGCCCTGTCGGTGCTGAGGTTTGCGACGGTTACCATCCTCGCCCTGCTGCTTATGGGGCCTGTGCTGAAACGCAAAGTGAGCCGCGACGAGCGGCCCATGGTGGTGGTGATGCGCGACGTGAGCCAGTCTGTCCCCAGCGAGCAACAGGCCATCCCCACGGGCATCAAGGAGATGGAGAAGGAGTACGAAGTGGTGTACGACTCGTTCGGAGGCGGCAGCACCGATATTGCCGCCGCGCTGCAGTCGGTGGGCAACCGCTATGCAGGACGCAATGTGGGTGCCGTGGTGCTGATGAGCGACGGCATTGTCAACCGCGGAGCAAATCCCGAAGGAGCCGCAACAGCCCTCGGGGTGCCGGTATACACCGTCGCATTGGGCGACACCACCCGCCGGCGCGATGCCTGGGTGTCGGAAGTGCGATGCAACAGGGTAGCCTATGCGGGCAGCCAGTTCCCCATGCAAGTGTCCGTACGCGCCGACCTTCTGCAAGGCGAACGCGCCACCCTGACGGTGACGCACGAAGGCAGGACGGTAGTCTCCAAGCCCGTGACGTTTACCGACAATGGCTTCAGCCAAACGCTCGACATCACCCTCGATGCCGACCGCGCAGGGTTGCAGCGCTACACTGTCGCCCTGTCGCCCTGTCCCGGCGAGACCTCCACGGCCAACAACAGCCGCACGGTGGTTGTCGAGGTGTTGGACGGTAGGCGCAAAGTGGCCATTGTGGCCGCAGCCCCCCATCCCGACCTCGGAGCGTTGAAACAGGCTATCGAAAGCAACCCCAACTATGCGGTGGAGGTGTTTGCCTCGCCCCTCGGGGCCTCCACCCCCAAAGGCGAGCAGGTGAAGGACTGGGATATGGCCATCCTTCACAATATGCCCCGCGATGCCGAATGGCTCCGCTGGGTGCAATCGCTCCCAGCCACCCTGCCCCTGGTGTACATTGTCGGCACACAGACCGACGTGGCCCGTTTCAACACCCTGCACTGCGGCATGGAGATTACCGCCAAACGGAGTGTGACGGAGGAAGTGACAGCCAGCGGCAACGATGCCTTCACCCTCTTTGCCGTCGATGCCGACGTCCGCCGACGCGTTGAATCCCTGCCTCCGTTGGCAGCCCCTTTCGGCAACTACCGCACTGCACCGGGAGTGCAGCCGCTCTTCTATGCCAAAATCGGAGGGCACGCCTCCGACCGCCCCCTCATGGCTTTCGGCACCCAAGGCGACAGCCGTCGGGCTTACATCATGGGCGAAGGGCTGTGGCGCTGGCGGCTGCACAGCTACCTGATGACGGGCAGCCACGACGACTTCGACCAGCTGATAGAGAAACTGGTGGTGTTCACCTCCACCTCCTCCCGTCGCGACCGTCTGCATGTGACGGCCGAACGCATCTACCGTCAGGATGAACGGGTGACACTGCATGCCGAGTTCTACGACGACAACTGGCAGCCTACCAATCAACCCGAGGTGGGGTGCGACCTGACAAACTCCGGCACAAAAGCCACCAAGCACTACGACTTCCAACCCTCGGGCACCGGCTACGCCCTGCCCCTGGGGACCCTCGAACCCGGCAACTACCTGCTCCACGCCCGCACACTCTTCGGCGGGAAAGAATATACATGGAACGGCACCTTCGCCGTCGAGGCGCTCGACCTAGAACGCCTCAACCTGGTGGCCGACCACACCCTCCTCAACACCATCAGCCATACCACCGGCGGCAGGATGCTCCTACCCCACCAGACCGACAGCCTCACGGCGCTGATGCGCAACCGCGGCGACATGAAGGGTGTGCGCTACACCAACACCCAATACTCCCCCCTCGTCTCCCTCCCGCTTGTGCTGGTGCTTATCATCCTGCTCCTTGCCCTCGAATGGGCAGGAAGGAAATACCTGCTGAACAACGAATAGCCCGCATCATCCACCTCCCGAACGAATGTCGAACAAGTTGCAACAATAAAGAATAACCGATGCCGTCACACTTCATCCGCAATTCAGGCACGCTGCTCACGGGCAACGTTGTGGCGCAAGGGCTGACCTTTCTCGCCTACGTGCTGCTGCTGCGGCTGTTCACCCCCGACGACTTCGGTCTCTGCAACGTCTTCTTCAGCTATACCGAGGTGCTCATCATCCTCTCCACCTGCAAATACGAGATGGCCATCGTGGTGGCCCCCGACGACAACGAGGCCTCCCTCCTCGCCCGGCTGGCCTTCCGGCTCAATGCCCTCCTCACCCTCCTGCTCTTCGCTGTGGCCGCAGTTATGGCCTTGACCGGCGTCACCCTCTCCAACCTCCCCGCCATCCTGCTGCTGCTCCTCCCCCTGCTGGTCTACTTCACCGGCACCTACCGCATCTACGTCTTCCTCTGCAACCGGCACAAGGAGTACCGCGCGCTCGCCCTCGGCGAGGTGGTCTCCGTAAGCGGTGGCACCGTCACCCGCATACTCTTCGGACTGCTTGCCCCCGTGCTCAACCTCTTCCACACCATCGGACTGCCCCTCGGCTCGGTACTGGGGAAGATGGCCGGCCACGCCTACCTGCACCATGTCGTGTGTCGCAAAAACCACTACTACCACCCCACCGCAGCACCCCTGCGTCCCATCGCCCGCAAATACATCAACTTTGCCCGCTACGTCATGCCCCGCGAGCTGGTCAGCAGCTTCTCCGCCAACCTCCCCCTCATGTGGCTGAGCCTCTATTTCGACAAACCCCTGCTCGGACTCTTCTCCCTCGCCCTCACCTTCACCCAGCGTCCCGCAGGCATCCTGGCCAACACCTTCGAGAAAGTGCTCTACCAGTCCTCCTCCGTCACCGTGCAGCAGCAGCTCCCCCTGCGGCGCAACATCCTGCGCTTCGCCCTCCTGCTGGGCGTCGGCGTCGCCGCCGTCGCCGCCGTCGTCTTCCTCTTTGCCGAGCCCCTGTTCGTCCTGCTCTTCGGCGGGCAGTGGGTTGGCACCGGCTACTATGTCCGCTGCCTCCTCCCCTGGATGTCCATCCTCGTCATCAGTAACTCGCTCTCCTTTATCAGCAGCATCTTCGGCACCCAACGGGTCGACTTCATCCTGCAGGTCGTGCAGCTGCTGCTGCGTGCCGTGGCACTCTATATAGGCATCCGCCAAGGCGACTTCCAGCTGGCCGTGCTGCTGTTCTGCATCGTCAGCGCCGTCGTCCAGGCAGTCCAGCTGGCATGGTACCTCTATCAGGTACACCGTTACGAACAACACCACACCTCCCCCTGTCACCTGCCCCATGAATCCTGACGGCCCAACCCCCTCCAGCCCCATGAAACAACGACTGCTCATCCTCCTCCTGCTCCTCAGCGCCACCACTGCGGCACAGACCCCCGACAGCTGCCGCCCCTTTGTGCGTTGGTGGTGGAACGGCGACAAGGTCGACACCCTCGAACTGAAGCGCGAACTGCACCTGCTCCACGAAGCGGGCATAGGCGGTGTTGAAATCAACCCCATCGAGTTCCCCTCCAAGCGGTGCGACTCGTTAGGCATCCCCTCCCTCACCTGGCTCGGCGAAGAATGGCTCGAGGCTTTGGGCTCCACCCTCCGCGAAGCCAAGGGGCTGGGCATGCAGTGCGACCTCCTCGTCGGCTCCGGCTGGCCCTTCGGCATGGAAACCCTCCCCATGGAATACCGTGCACAAGTGATGCTCACTTACGCAATCCCTGTGGACCTCTCCGAAAGAAAGACCTTCACCATCACCCGGCAACAGATATTCGATGCCGTCGACCCCAAGGTGACGGAACCCAACCCCGACCGGCAGTTCGAGCTGGTAGACCTCTTCATCGTCCCCGACAGCATCACCGACATCAGGCAGATGATAAAACTAGTCATGCCGGGAAAACTGGATTCAGTCACAATGAAAATTGAGAACTCAAAATTGATAATAGCGAATTATCCAGATGCGGAAACAAACTCTCAATTCTCAATTCTCAATTCTCAACTCTCAACTCTCAATTCTCAACTCTCAATTCTCAATTCTCAATTCTCAATTCTCAATTCTCAATTCTACATGTACGCCCTAGTCCGCTGCACCTCCTTCGCCAGCGTCATCAACGGCGCCCCCGGAGCCTCGGGACCCATCCTCGACCACATGAACCGCCAGGCGGTGCGCCATTTCCTTTACAACATGTCGCACACGCTGGAGGGGAAACTGGGACCCATGAAGAACTGGCTGCGTGCCTACTTTGCCGACAGCATGGAACTCGAAGGGGCAAACTGGACAACCGACTTTGCCGAGGAATTCCGCCGCCGCCGTGGCTACGACCTCATGCCATGGCTGCCCTTCACCATGTTCAAGACCGGTAGGCTGGGCGATGTGGTCAGCTATGAATACGGGGCCAAGCAGTCACCCGACTTCAGTCATCAGGTACAAAAAGTGCGACACGACTTCGAGCTCACCAAGGCCGAACTGCTCCACGAGCGCTATACCGAGACCTTCCTCGACTGGTGCCACAGCCAGGGTGTGAAGGCACGCGCCCAAGCCTACGGACGCGGGTTCTTCCCCCTCGAAAGCTCCCTCGGCTACGACATCCCCGAGGGCGAAAGCTGGACCACCAACTACCTGCGCCACCGCATCGGCGAGGAGATGCCCGACAGCGACTACCGCCGCGGCCGCGCCTACACCATGATCAACAAGCTGGTCTCCTCTGCCGCCCACCAGCGTGGCCGCCGTCTCGTCAGCGCCGAGGAGATGACCAACACCTACCGCATGTTCGAGACCACCCTCGAACTGCTCAAACTGGGCAGCGACATGAGCGCCATCAGCGGCATCACCCACTCCGTATGGCATGGCTTCAACTACTCTCCCCCCCAGGCAGGCTTCCCCGGCTGGGTGCAATACGGCAGCTACCTCAACGAGCAGAACACCTGGTGGCCCTACTTCCACCTCCTCAACGAGTACCGCAGCCGCATGAGTGCCATACTCCAAAATGCCGACATGCAGACCGACATCGCCATCCTCCTGCCCGTCGACAGCCTCTGGGCGCAATACGGCGTGCAGACCGAACCCTTCCCCAACTACCCCAAAGGCAGCCCCTACGACATCCCCTTCCTGCTGTGGGAGGCCGTACACAAGAACGGTGGCAACTGCGACTTCGTCACCCCCCGCCAGCTCGACACCGCCACCGTCCGCGACGGCAGGCTCATCGTAGGCAAAAGAGCCTACTCCACCTTGCTCGTTCCGCCACCCATCACATGGGACCCCTCATTCTCCATTTTCCATTTTCCATTTTCAATTCTAGAAGTTCCCGACCTCCCCGACCGCAACTACCTCGAGTGGTACCGCACCGCACAATCGGAATACAAACTCCCGCATGCCGTCGCGATAGAGGAACCCAACCGCTACCTGCTGCAGAATCACTACCGCAACGACCGTGGCGACGACATCTTCCTCTTCGTCAACGCCTGCCTTCGCAGCGCAGTAGGCTCTACCATCCTATTCCCAAAAGAGATTTACCAGCACCGCACAGCCTGCGTTTACAATGCCGCCACCGACGAGAAACAGCTGCTGGAGCTGGACGACGGCGCTGCCTGGCTCTACCTCCCCCCCGCCGAAAGCCTCTTCATCCTCTTTGAAAGCACTGACACATTTACACCTTCATACTGGTCTCCTGACTACCACGAAGGACAGGAATACTTCCCCATCCACACCTCGTGGCACCTCTCGCTCCACCACGCCATCGAGGGCTGGACACGCGACACCGTCATGCAGCAACTCTGCGACCTCCGCGAAACACCGTTCAAAGACTTCTCCGGCATCCTCACCTACACTGCACATCTGCCCCTCGACAGCATCGGCCCCAACCCCATATTCGACCTCGGACAAGTGTACGACATCTGCGAACTGATAGTAAACGGCACCAGCTGCGGTGTGAAGTGGTACGGCGAAAGGATATACTACAATGCAGCCCCCCTGCTGCGCCCCGGTCTCAACACCATCCAAGTCCGCGTCACCACCACCCTCAACAACTACGTCCACACCCTGACCGACGACAAAGTCATCCAGCACTACATCCTCAAACGTAACTTCCCCACCACCCCCGCCGGCCTCCTCGGCATCGATGGGCAGATAGCTGTCTTTTAGTTAGGGTTTATGCCAGGTCCGTCTAATGACCGATTTGGGTTAACACATACCGAGAGGGGCCGTTCAATCCTGCTTCGTGATAGTATCGTTATAGCATCGTTACTCGATATGATAACGGAAAACAAGCCGGGAAGCAGGCAGCATCGAGCCGTGATTGAACGACCCAAGTGGGTCGTGGCGTGACGTCCGCTGTGAATTCCCGGCACTGCGGTAAAACATGAATTATCATTAATTGTTATGAATATATGGTCATTACACGGTAATTCATGTTAAAATAAGAGGTAAAACATGAATTATCATTACCAAGCAATGTATTATTTGGATAATTATTGGAGGTTGCCTTCAGAACACGAATGGCACGAATCAAACGAATTGTTATTCGTGCGATTCGTGTTATTCGTGTTCGTCAATATAGTAGGTGGTTGCATAAAGTGAATAGTGCATTTGGAATTGGAGACACTTCTTGACTTCTGCTATTGCAGGATGAGTTTCTGCGAGGTGGCGCCTGCGGGGGTGCGGACAATGGCTATGTAGGTGAAAGAAGTTCAAGGACGAAGAGGCGGGGCGCAAACCCCGGAAAAGAGGGGGAGAGAGCCACACCCGCGGCCTGTCGGACGAGCTTGTGTGCGTTCCGTGCGCCATCGACAGGAAGGGGAATGCCGTGAGCAAGGTGGCCAAGCTTGGCAAGTGCTCTACCAAGGCCGTAAGGGAGGTGCTCGGCGGTCATGTGAGTCCCGATGCCACACTGTGCACCGACGAGGATGCCTCTTACCGTAGATTTTCCAAGGACAACGGCAATGGTCTGGTGCAGATAAAAGGAGGCAAGAAAACCGTGAAAGGCATATACCACATACAGCACCTCAATGCATATCACTCCAAGCTGAAGCTGTTTCTCGCCGGATTCAAGGGAGTCTCGTCAAAATACCTTAACAATTACCTGACATGGAACAATGTCGTGGAACACAAGACGGGGACACTCCGCGAGAAAGTGGCCAGAATGATGCGCTATGTGGCATCAACCATGTTTGAAGAAGCCTGCACGTCCATTCCCTTACGCCCCAGTCTACCCATCCTTGTGAAAAATCAGTCTTGAATTAAATAAGAGCGATTAAAATAAAGCCTTTGCATTATAGGGTAATATTAATTCCCATACTAAATGACAATGGGACATAGCGTAAAACTGGGTCTTGGGGCCACAGGAACATGTGAATGTAGCCCAACTGTGTCTGGAACTTGACGCAATCGCCGCCTATACGGAAAAACACCTGGGGTTCAAGCAGTGTACTCCATCGTGGTCCAAAGGGGTCTTCGCCATAAGAGTATCCTCTCGAAACGCCCCTGAAGCAGGAGAACATCCTCCCTGCTTTCATTGATAGTCCTATGTCGCTATGCTCACTTAGATGCCATCCATAATTAAACTGGGCAAAACCGCAAAAGTATGGACCACGCGCCGAGGCCGCTTCAGCATCGATATAAACATTTCCGTTTCCGTATCCGACGCCGAGATAGCCTTCCCGGACTCTTTTGCCCAATGACCTGTACAGGCCGAGAGCCGCATGGGAATAGTGGACATCTCGCGACTCGTAATCGGTATGCAGCTGCAATGCCAGACGGTTGGTCAAACCAGCCGATATTGTCGCTGTAGCACCTGTGGCTGGGCATAGATATACCGAACCCGCCACCCTGACATCGCCCTTATGCTCAATAAGTGGCACATCTGCCAACTGTGGTTTGTAGAGCCAACAGCCCGATTCCATGAGCGACAGGGCAACAATGACAATGATATGGTTAATATGTTTCATGTTTTTTTAAAGTATTATTGTTTAAAGAATTTTAAAGAGTATGTGCTATTACGGCTGTGAACTACAACAAAATAAACACCTTGAGGAAAAGACGCTATGTTAAGTGTATAACGGTGTTGAACAATGTTGTCATCAGTATAAACCAAAAAACCTTGAGTGTTATAAATACGGATGCTGAATATAGTATCTGTAGGTAGATCTACTGTAATAATGCCATCTGACGGATTTGGATATATTTTTATTGCTGCACTTTGATGGTCGGTTTTAGTATATTGACCAGCAAATGCACTACTATCCAATTTGGATGAATGTTCCGGATCTGAGGAATCTCGGCTTAATACGCAAATAGGAAATTGGTTTTGTAGCAATTCCCTTCCATAACTGTTTTTAAACCGTATATTTCCGTAGTATAATCCATAGTTCATGTTTGTTCCGTCCCACAAATAAGCAACACCGTCATCACCTATAGAACCCGCACTTTGATAAACAGTGACACCTGCAGCATCACATAAAGAAAACTCCCATGAATCTGCATTTACTACTTGTAATTTGTATCCATCATCTCCCATGTATATCGCATTGTACCATTGCGGTACACTTATAGCCATCCCATTTCTCCATTCCTCATCTATGCTAACATTTACTTCACTACCCCTTTTTGCCCAGAAACCATCTTTTAATATGGCTTCATTACCCGACTCAATAACTAATCTACCATCTGGCTCAACCCAAAGTGGGTTGTCTAAGGATGGCAAAATCACCCTATCTGTGGCGAACTCATTCCGTGAGAAACCCGATGGTACTTTCGTGTAGTTAACTTCAGAAATGATCTGATTTATGCAATAAGTTGGCGAAATACCAACAATAGCGCGATTATTAATATCGTAGTAAGATGTGTCACCATTTTGTATTTCCTTAATTCTATCCAACCTACAAAAACAATTATTGTTTCCTCCATGACCCCAATTAACATGGTAAAAAATTCCTTCATAATTTTCCTGATACCCGTCAACAACAAAAAAGTGACCCTCAAAAAAAGCCCAACTATCGCCATAAAAGAGAACTGGCCGTTTATGATCTATTTCTGATTTAACAATATCGTTCCATGACGAACCAAATCCCCAGTCGGATTTATATATTTTGTGTGAGCCGTAATAACCATACCTATTGATTAGTGCATCAACAATATTATCCATTGTGGCAAAAGATCCAGTACACGCATAAGTCATACCAACAGCCTCCCCGCATTCTCGCAAAAAACGGGACAAAACCGATGCACTATCATTTGCTGTTGTGTTTCTCAATTTCGATGGCATGCTATCCCAATTATACTCACTTGATTCTGGCCAACGCCAATACCACATTATTTCACCTAAAGCGACCGCGGCGCATCCAACTGGTTCATGGTAACAGGCATAGCAATCAATAATCGTTGAAGGACAGTCTTGATTATACGATGGAGAACAACCGTTGTCGTAATTCTTCCCCTGGCTCCAACACAACCGCCCCCTTCCTGTCATATCCAAAAGGCTACCCCCGACAATATAATCACTGGAATATTTGGATTCAAGCATTAACTCCCACGATGGATGTGTTACCCCTTTATTTAAATCATAATAAATAATTGTGTCTAATTGAGCCGTGTACCATTCAATCAATTTCAAGAAAGCCTCTGGTATATTGTCGTTACCAGAGCGTGTAAACCCAAATGCCAGTATCGGCCCCACACTCATATCGGCAGGAACAAAACACCATGAACTATCATTGAAAACAATTTCATACAGACATAAATGATTTCCAATTGCCTTATAATTAACATATGATACTTCTGGAGTAGCTCTTTTAATATTTCTCATATGATTTGTTGAGACCTGAATAGCAACATCAAGACTAACATGCTGAGCAAACGCATCTAATGAACACATTAACAATGCAAACAATAATCTTTTCATAAATGATCAACAATTATTTCCTTCTATGTACTGTTTGTAAAACAAAGAAATCGCCATTGTCTATCGCTGCATTCAACCAGGCTGTATCAACACCATAGGTTTGGGTGCATTGAGGGCAATAACCCGGCACCGTTTCCAATCCCCAACTTCGACAACCTTGATATACTACAGAATAGTATTCGTCATACGGACAATCCACCAGAACATAGTCCTGCCAATGATTATTCCAATCATCCGGCACAAGACCTGCCTCCAACTCATCGTAAGTGAAATTTAAATAGGTCCATGAACTTGCATCGTAAGTACGTGAATTACTCAGATAGTACCCATTGTGCAATCGTATTGGCCTACAAATATCTGGTTTTACACTGGGTTGCAGTTTAAAATGATCAAAAATAACATAATATTGAGAATAGTCTTCACCATCGGGAAACTTGAATACACAATATTTCTCAACATACGTACCCTGTTTTCTACACCAATAATCCTCACAGGAACACATGAAGAAAGACATTATAAAAACAACACTGAGGCGAAACGGAAAAACTAATATTTTTTTTATCATGGCGTTTGTTTTTAGGTGGGTTCTATTTATTCACTTTTTGGTCATCCAAACAGACAGAACCCATTAATCTGCCAGACAATCGTTGTTTAACAATTGGTTTACGGGTACAAAGATACGACTATTTTTTCATTTGACAATAAATTATTTGTCATATTTTTGAGGGGGTGGGGGTAATCATTTGATATTCTGCCTATTGGATCGCAATTAAATTAGGTTGGTATTTCTTAATCTGCACAAGTCTGCACATGTTGTAGACAAGGTTTGTCAGTGCTATGTTGGCTTTTGGCCTCACCATTCCCACTAACGAATTGTTATTCGTGCCATTCGTGTTCGTCAATATAGTAGGTGGTTGCATTAAGTAAACAGTGCATCAGGATTTAGATACACTTCTTGACCTCTACTTATTGCAGGATGAGTTTCTGCGAGGTGGCGCCTGCGGGGGTGCGGACAATGGCTATGTAGGTGCCTTCGGGCCAGCTGGAGGCGTCGATTGTGGCGGAGTGGCCTTGGCAGTCCTGCGCCAGCATCCTGCGGCCGTTGAGGTCGTAGACCTCTAGGCAGAGGAGTGCGAAGGAGGAGAAGACCTCAATCCTGTCGCCGGCGGGGTTGGGGTAGGGGTGTTGTTTATTCTGTCAGCACGTATTTCCGTCCGTCGCTGGTGCTGAAACCGGCCAGCCCCCGGTCTTTCACCACCACAAGCGTGTCGATCGTGTGTCCGGGGTAATTTTCGTAATATGCAAAATATAGAGTATCAAGCAAACAGCAAATAGCTCCACCATCTACTCCATTAATTAAAGAATACCAATAATAAGGGAAACCAGCCCACCCTTCGACAATAGTGTCTTTTTGAACGGAAACATACGGATAATAACGATTATTGTATTCAGGAATCCACATTCCATCATAATCATTTTCTCTCATTCCTCGATAGAATAGCTCTATTTTGAGTTCATGGTTAGTATGGTTTATTTTACCTTCTAATTTTACATATAGTGCTGGGCCACATGTTGTTTTAACTCCAAAACCAATATTGTAGGGGCCTTCCATCGATACATCCGTCACGTTGAGCGACAGCGAATCCCCTTCATTGCTCACAAAGGTCAATGCCTGTCCCGAGGTATATGGGAAATACGTTTGTTGCATCTGTGGGGGGAATCCTTCGCAATGCCTTATGCAGCCACTTAAAGCCAAGGTGGCCATTATTACTGTGATAAAAAATATCTTTTTCATGATGAATACTAATTTATTGTTTAATAATACATTTTACTTCTCGGTTTTCATTGGTGTAGACTACTACATAGTAGCATCCCGACGGTAACGAAGATGCGTCTATTGTCTTCCGATAGGAGCTTGTGGCTGCATCCTCGTGACATTCCATCACCTGTCTGCCGAAAATGTCAATTATTTGGATGCTTACCTTCCCCTCGGTCATCTGGGGGATCTCCACCGCCACTTGCCCCTCTGTCGGATAGAGGTGTTGTTTATTCTGTCAGCACGTATTTCCGTCCGTCGCTGGTGCTGATACCGGCCAGCCCCCGGTCTTTTACCACCATAAGCGTGTCAATCGTGCTTTTTGTGTATTTTCCATCGACATTTGCATAACATATTGTATCATGCAGACTACGTATCCTATCCATTTCCATTCTTCCATCAATATATGATAAATATGCTAAACAATAGCTATTTCCACCTGCCCAAATTGTTACTTGTGAATAATAGGGTTTATTATATGTAGGAGTCCACGTGACGTCATAATCATTTTCGCGCTGTCCTTCATAAAATAGCTCTATGTTGAGTTCATGGTTAGTATGGTTTATTTTACCTTCTAATTTTACATATAGGTATGGTCCACATGTTTCTTTAACTCCAAAACCAATATTGTAGGGACCATCCATCGATACACTCGTCACGTTGAGCGACAGCGAATCCCCTTCATTGCTCACAAAGGTCAATGCCTGTCCCGAGGTATATGGGAAATACGTTTGTTGCATCTGTGGGGGGAATCCTTCGCAATGCCTTAAGCAGCCACTTAAAGCCAAGGTGGCCATTGTTA
>JAEEGI010005333.1_pt1 | contig 29603 bp, 28 predicted proteins | sample 8958751 | NCBI WGS metagenome assembly JAEEGI01 (sample SAMN16246545, study PRJNA631951) | gut metagenome | biome: gut microbiome; feature: rumen; material: KS-attached | host: Bos | place: Iran: Karaj | collected 2018-10 | reverse complement strand
AAACGGTGCCGAGCCGCGTATGCACCGTGTCGATCATCGCGGCAACCGACGATGCGTCGTTGAGGTCCGCCTGGACGCAGAGATAGGGAACATCCTTCGGAAACCGCGCGGCAGCGTCCGTCGCGCCCTGCGCATTGGAACGGTACTGCAGCGCGACGGCATAGCCGTTCTGCGCAAACCGGACGGCGATCGCGGAACCGATTCCGCCGGAAGCGCCGGTAATCAAGGCGATTTTCATGATTGCTGTCCTTTCAGTCTGAGCGATTGCATCATTTGATCGAACGGCGCGACGAAGGAATCCGAATCGCGGTTCAGCAGCGTGAAGAAATAGGTCCGCTCCGCGGAAACCGCGTACAGAATCAGATCGTGCGTGCCCTGATCGATTTCGACCTTGCAGGCGATCCGCTTTGCGGGATTTCCGTCGACGCGGCAGCTTTGCACGTCGTTAAGCGTCAGCGATTCATAGCCGCAGAGTTCCATGAGAGCCGTTTCGTATTCGGCGGCGTCAAACGAGTCGAAGTACCAGTTCAGCTCCGTGGTGTACACGGTGATCGAGCTTGCTCGCAGCGCGTCGCCGTACGGCGCAAAGCACAGGATATCGGCGTTCGGCACGCGTTCGAACGAATCCGGCAGATCCGCTTCGAACACATCGGAAACGTAGCGATTGGACGCCGGAACGCCGCATCCGCAGAGGAGCAGGGCGGCAAGCAGAAGAACGAGAGCGCGTTTCATAGCGTCTGTTCGGTCACGCCGAGGATCTCGCCGACATACATGGTATGCGGATCGCCGTCGGCATAATAGCGGCTTTGCAGCGTTTCATCCTCAAGCGCATGTTCGTCGAGGTCTGCGCGGAACAGGATCCGGCACTCGATATGATATCTGCATCCGTCGAATCCGTCCTGCGCGCCGAAGCGGTTGTGGAAAAGCTTTGCATTCAGCGCCTGCATCTTCTGCACGTCGCGGCCGGATTTCGTGCCGCAGAACGCAAGCTCCTTCTGCATGGCGCCGGCTGCCGGGACGCTGACGGTAAAAGTATTCGCCTGCAGCAGCAGATCGTGCGTATAGCGGCTCTTTCGTACATAGACCGTAAACGTCGGCTTGTTCCAGAGCACGCCGAACTGTCCCCATCCGATCGTCATCGGGTTTCCGCCTACCATCAGGAAAGCGCCTTTTTTGAGCTGCTGTGCCGTTTCTTTCATCCAATCCATCGTATCATTCCTCCATTTGATTCATTATATCGGATTGAACGGCAAAAAGCCAGTCTTTCCGTAAAAAAAGAAGCCCGCATCGGCTTCTTTTGTCGTTTGCGATCAATCGGCACCGTGCAGTTCGGTTTTCCGTACGTTTCGCTGAAACAGCATGACGATTCCCCAGATCCCGCCGAGACCGACGAGCACATAGAGGATTGCCGTGATGACGGACGAAGCACCGAAAATCCACGTCACAAGGTTGAACCGGAATATGCCGACAAGCAGCCAGTTCAAAGCGCCGACGATCATGAGAATCAAAGCGACGATATTCATGAAATCACTCCTTTCACGCCGTTAGTATGCGCGTGAAAACGGGTTTTCATGCTCCTTTTTTTCGACTATAATTTCGATGTCGAACCGATCGAACGCAACCGGTTCCATGAAGTCGCTCTGACGGAACTGCGTGTGGTTGAACCGTTCAAGTTCTGCAATGTGCTTTTCTAAAAGAACGGGGCGGGAGAGATCGAGCGCCTGACAGAGCTCGTGCAGCACCGGCATCCAGCCCTCAAAATCAGACGGTCGTGCGAGAGTGAACTCCCGCACGACTTCTGATTGGATCTTTTGACGCGTCAGCGTTTTTGCCCAGATAAGCATTATTTCTGCGTGTAGACGAACCAGCCGATGAACTCCGCACAGCCGGTGTCCTGATACGTTCCGACGAGGTTGCAGTAGATGCGGTACTTGCCGCCGATGTTGTCCTGCGGCGCCCACTTGGAACTCATGTTGCGCACATAGACGATTTCGTTCGTCTTTGCGATCGTCATCTTGACATAGGTCTTGTCGCCGTCGTTGATGACTTCGTTGACATTGCCGATGATACGGAATCCGTAGGTGTTGCCCGCATAGGTACCGAGGTCCGCAAGGAGTTCCTGCATCGTGATACCGCGGTTGACTTCCTTATACTTCTTGCCGTACGCCTTGATGAACGCATCCTTGTCGGCATACGATCTCGAAACGACGAACGTCGTGCTGCCGTCCTCGGCACCTTCCTTGGAGCCGTTCAGCGTGATCGTGGAGATGCCGTAGAAGGAGGAATCCATCGTAATGCCGAAGGAGAACTTGCCGTCCGCGTCGACCGTTACGGTACCGCAGAGTACGCGCGTCGTATCGTCGCTCGTCGCGCTCAGCGTTGCGCCGGGCAGCGTCGTGCCGGTGACAGTCAGCTTGCCGGATTTATCCGCTCTCAGCGATGCGACGTCGTCATTGACCTCCAGAACCATGGGATCCGGTACGAACACGTACGGATCGACGGTCAGCGTCTTGGATGCGGTGACGAAGTTGTTCTTGGTCGCAACGAGTTCGATCGTCTCGGAACCGGTGCCGGTCATGTTGTAGTCCTGCATGAAGACGCCGCCCTCATAGACGTTTGTCGCAACGCCGTTGATCGTGAGCGTGACGTCGAAATCGTCGACCGTGCCTTCGAGATGCACAACGTTGCCTTCCGCTGCCATGATGGAACCGTCTTCCTTCGCGATCGGGGAAGTGAGGTTGATCGTCAGCGGTGCGAAGTTCTTCGTGAACGACGGGCATTCGATCTCGTAGGTATTGCCTTCCGCGGTGGTTACGGTGATATAAGGCTTGATTTCCTGCGTCGAGGTCTCGAGCGGCGTGTTCGGATAGAAGATCTCAACGGGGATGTTGACTCTTCTCGGATACGCGATGTCCTTGTCGTTGGTCGCCTTGTAGTCGTCCTGATGCGGGAAGTCGATCGTCATCGAGCCGCGCGCAGGGACGAGAACCGTGATGGCGACATAGTCCTTGCCGGTGTCGTCGACATACTCAAGCAGCGTCGCAACCTTTTCATCCGGCTGCGCTTCGGGCGTACCGGCGGGGTTGGCGGGTTCGGCCGTAACCGTCTGATCGCCGGTGACCGGCTTTGCGGGGGTGCCGCACTTCAGAACGCCGATCTTGTTCAGCAGGTAGAGACCGCCGGCAACAAGAATCAGTACGATCACAACGATGATCGAGATCAGAAGGACCGTGAACAGCGTGTTGTTCTTTTTCTTGGTGTTCTTGCGCTTCGGGGGCGTCGGTTCATACTCGAACGAATCGTCATCCTGATCGAGCGCTTCTTCATCATTATAGATGGTGTCGTCGTCCTCGACTTCCGGTTCGTTTTGTTCTTCGTCCTCGTCTTCTTCCTGAACGACGGGCTTTGCGCGCTTGACCGGATGCGTCGGCGTCCAGATCGGACGGTCGGATTTGGTTTCGTAAGCGTCGGGATCGTCGTCGTCATAGTCCGGTTCTTCCTCGACGGGCTTTGCGGGACGCGCTTTGACGATCGGCTTCTTCTCGGGGATCTCGACCGGCTCTTCAACGACTTCCTCGACCTCGTCGAGAAGATCTTCGGTTTCTTCGACGGCTTCTTTCACAGGCTTTTCGACTTTCTTGGCCTGCTCGGGAACAACCCACGAAGGACGGCTGAACCGCTTGGTCGGCTGAGGATCCTCAACAACGGGCGTTTCGGGAGCTTCGGCTTCCGGCTCACCCTTGAGGTTCGCTGCACACACCTTGCAGTACGTCGCATGATCGGGATTGTATGCTCCGCACTCTTTACAAATCATAGAGTTACCTCCTATTATGATCCTATTTTCTGCCTACTATTATAACATAAAATTTCACAGAGTCGTGACGAATGTGTAAACAATTTTTGATTTATGTGCAATTTTTTCATTCTTGTGGTATAAATGGTTACGGATTTCAAGGTTTTGGAATAGAATAGAGTAGTAAATCGATCGGACGGAGCAGAACATGATCTATTTTGACAACAGCGCAACGACTTGTACCTGCAGGGAGGCTGCAGAACGCGCCTATACGGCAATGACGCAGGACTACTATAATCCCGCGGCGGCGTACGGCGCGGCGTTCGGCGTGGAAAAGCAGGTCAATGAGGCGCGTGCGTTCGCCGCTTCGCTGGTCGGCGCAAAGCCGGAAGAGATTCTCTACACCTCCGGCGGGACGGAGTCGAACAACATGGCGGTGTTCGGCTCGCTGCGTCCGATGCGCAATCTGAAATCGATCGTGACGACGGAAACGGAGCATCCGTCCGTCTATGAAACGATCCGAACCGCTGCGAAGGAGTTCGGCATGGAGATCGTCTATGCGCCGCTCAAAGCGGACGGAACCGTCGACCTCGACCGCCTTTCCGATGTGCTGCATGCCGACACCGGACTTGTCAGCATCATGCACGTAAACAACGAACTCGGCAGCGTCAACGACCTTGACGCGATCGCAAGGAAGGTCCGCGCGCTTTCGCCGAACGCGGTTTTGCATGCGGACGGCGTACAGGCGTTTATGAAGGTGCCGACCGGGAAGCTGCCGGTCGATCTCTATTCCGTTTCCGCGCACAAGCTGCACGCGCCGAAGGGCGTCGGATTCCTGCTTGTCAGAAACGGCATTCGCTTTGCGGGCGGACAGATCGGCGGCGGACAGGAGAGAAACCTCCGCAGCGGAACGACCAATGTGCCGGGCATCCTCGGCATGGACAGCGCGCTGCGGCTCTATCAGGCGAATCAGCGCGTCTGGCATCAGCAGATGTTTCAGGTCAAGAAACGGCTGTACGAGAACCTCGGCACGCTCGGCGACGTCTGCCTGAACGGTCCGGCGATCGAAGCGGGCGCGCCGCACATCCTGAATCTGTCATTCCTCGGTGTTCGCGGTGAAGTGCTTCTGCACGCGCTCGAACGGTACGGAGTGATCGTGTCCACCGGCTCCGCATGCTCTGCCAAAAAGCAGGGGAAGAACCGCGTGCTGAATGCAATCGGCATCAGCGGCGCGCGTCAGGAAGGTGCGATTCGGTTCAGCTTCTGTCCGTTCAATACGGTTGCGGAAGCCGACGAGGCGGCAAATGTGATTGCGGATCAGGTCCGCATGCTGCGCAAGTACAAAAGGAGATAAACAATGGAAAGAGTTTTGCTGGTCCGTTACGCGGAAATACATCTGAAGGGGTTGAACCGTCCGTTCTTCGAACGGCTCCTTGTCGACCGCATCAAGCAGGCGCTTGCGCCGCTTGCCGCAAGGGTGGAGCGCGAACAGGGACGCATCTTCGTATACGGCATCGGGGAAGAACAGCTTGCGGAAAGCATGGACAAGCTCTGCCGCGTGTTCGGCATTCATTCGATCAGCCCCGCGTGCTGCGTGGAAAAGGACTGGGAAGCGATCCGAAACGCCGCCGTTTCGGAAGCAAAGCCGTTTGCGGACGCAAATGCGCATCTGACGTTCAAATGCTTTGCGCGCCGTTCGGACAAGCGGTTTCCGATGACGTCCGAACAGCTGTGCCGCGAACTCGGTCACGAGCTTTTGGAAGCGTATCCGAACCTTGCGGTCGACGTACATCAACCGGAACTCAAGATCACGGTGGAGATCCGTCAGCAGAACGCGTTTGTGTACACGAACGAGATTCCCGGCGCGGGCGGCATGCCGGTCGGATCGAACGGCAAAGCCATGCTGCTCATCTCCGGCGGCATCGACAGTCCGGTCGCGGGTTACATGATCGCAAAGCGCGGCGTGCTGCTCGACGCGGTGCATTTTTACAGCTATCCGTACACCAGCGAACGCGCAAGGGACAAGGTCATTGAGCTGACAAAACTCGTATCGCGCTATGCGGGGACGATCAATCTGTATCTCGTGCCGTTTACCGATATTCAGCTGACCATCTACGACAAATGCCCTTCGACCGAAACGACGGTGCTGATGCGTCGTCTGATGATGAAGATTGCGGAACGCATCGCAAAGGACACCGGTTCGCTCGCGCTGATTACCGGCGAATCGATCGGACAGGTCGCAAGCCAGACGATCGAATCCCTGTGCGTGACGGATGATGCGGTTTCGATGCCGGTGTTCCGGCCGCTGATCGGATTCGATAAGGAAGAAATCATTGAAAAGGCACAAAGGATCGGCACGTTCGAAACGTCGATTCTGCCGTATGAGGATTGCTGTACGGTGTTCGTGCCGAAGCATCCGGTGACAAAGCCGAAGGTGGACAGGCTCAGAGAGAGCGAAGCGCTTGTCGACTTTGAACCGATGATCGAGGAAGCAATCGGCAAAACGGAAAAAATGATCATTCGCTGATCAAATGACGGGATTCGCATATACTTTGTGCAAGACAGGAGGTAATTATGAAACACGTATTTCGATTTATCGGCGTTGTGGTCGTGCTTGTCGTGCTCGCAGCGCTCGTTCTGTATTTTTTGAACGGACAGGGTTATATCAGAGGTCCGCTGTCCACCTGGATTACGAACATGCAGACACATTTCAACGGCGCTGTGGAAGACACGCAGGAAACGATCAATGAATTCCGCGGTCATACACCCGATCCGAGACCGGATTCGCTTCAGACGCCGGAGCTGAACGGACTCGAGGACCTTGCGACGGCAGAACCCGTACAGGTGCCCGAAATCACGCCCGAACCGACGCCGGAAGCATAGGAATTTTGTACTTGACAAACAAAAGGCCGGATGCTATTATAACATTCGGTCCGTATCTCTGGGTGTAGCGCAGTTTGGTAGCGTGCTTGAATGGGGTTCAAGAGGCCGAGAGTTCAAATCTCTCCACCCAGACCAGGAAGAGGCACTTGTTTCGGCAAGTGCTTTTTTCTTAACTCCTGCTCTCTTTATATATCATTTTTTTCTTTCCAAAACCGGTAGATTCGCAATGCAAATCGTGATAGAATAAAGACAAATCAATCAGGGGAGGCATTTATGGAACGTACCGTTGCATGGACCAAGTACAACAAGACAGAGCTCAGAAAGGTCGAAACCGTATCGAAGGAGTATCGCGCCTTTCTGGATGCGGGCAAAACCGAGCGTGAATGTGTGAACGGCGCGATTGCGCTTGCAAAAGCGGCAGGATATCGCAATCTCAAGGACGTCATTGCAAACAACGAATCGCTGAAGGCGGGCGATCGCGTCTATGCGGACTGCATGGGCAAGGCGATCATGCTGTTCATCGTCGGCAAAGAGCCGATGGAGAAGGGCTTCAACATCATCGGCGCGCACATCGATTCGCCGCGCATGGACCTCAAGCAGAACCCGCTGTACGAGGACACGGGGCTTGCGTATCTCGATACGCACTATTACGGCGGCATCAAGAAGTATCAGTGGGTTACGATCCCGCTTGCGCTGCACGGCGTCGTCGCGAAGAAGGACGGAACGCTGGTCAATGTCGTGATCGGCGAAGATGAGAACGATCCGGTTGTTTCCATTTCCGACCTGCTGATCCATCTGTCTGCGGATCAGCTGCAGAAGAAGGCGTCCGTCGCGATCGAGGGCGAGGAGCTCAACGTCATCATCGGCGGTCTGCCGCTCAAGGACGAGGAGAAGGAGCCCGTCAAGGCGAACATGCTCAAAATCCTCAAAGAGAAGTACGATATCGAGGAAGACGATTTCCTGTCCGCAGAGATCGAAGTCGTTCCCGCAGGCAAATCCCGCGAACTCGGTCTCGACCGCAGCATGATCCTCGGCTACGGACACGACGACCGCGTCTGCGCGTTTGCGCAGATCAAGGCGATGCTCGACGTCAAGAACACGCCTGCATCAACCTGCTGCTGCATCCTTGCCGATAAGGAAGAGATCGGTTCCGTCGGCGCGACCGGCATGCACGCCAAGTATTTCGAGAACACCGTTGCGGAGATCATGAATCTCACGGGCGAATACTCCGAACTCAAGCTGCGCCGCGCATTGACCAACGCGCACATGCTGTCCTGCGACGTCAGCGCGGGCTACGATCCGAACTTTGCGGGCGTATTTGAGAAGAAGAACAGCGCATTCCTCGGTCAGGGCGTCTGCTTCAACAAGTACACCGGCGCACGCGGCAAGAGCGGCTCGAACGACGCGAACGCCGAGTACATGGCGAAACTGCGTAAGTGGATGGAGGACAGCAAGGTCGTCTATCAGACCGCGGAGCTCGGCAAGGTCGACGCGGGCGGCGGCGGAACGATCGCGTACATCTGCGCGGAATACGGAATGGAAGTCATCGACAGCGGCGTCGCGGTCCTTTCGATGCACGCGCCGTGGGAGATCATTTCCAAAGCGGACCTGTACGAAGCATTCAAGGCGTACAAGGCGTTCCTGCTCTGCGCGAAATAAGAAAATTCTGTGAACAAAAGCCGGAGGAGCGATCCTCCGGTTTTTGCATGGTGGACAATTCTGTCGTTTCGTGCTAAACTACATGACATGAAATGTGCTATAAGGAAAAAATTGCATATCGCGGGATCGCTGCTTCTTGCGATCCTGCTGCTGTTCGGCTGCGCCGGAAATCAGACGGGGGAACTGACTGCGCAGACGACGGAATCCGCCGTGCCGGAAGCTGCGGTGCCGAGCGAGGAAACCGTTTCGCTCGGAGCGATCTCGCCCGCAGCAGACACCGTTTCGATTGCGACGCCCGAGCCGGAACCGACGGAAGAACCGACGCCCGAGCCGACGGAGGAACCGACGCCGGAGCCGACCGACACGCCTGCGCCGACCGATACGCCGGAACCGAATCCGTTCCTCGGCACATGGACGATAGAGGACCTGCCTTTTTTGCTCGACGTGCGCTCGGACGGCACCTATACCGTCACCACGGGAGGCATTGAAAAGCAGGGGACCTATACCTATTCGGGCTCCGATCTGCATCTGCTCGTTTCGGACGACCGGACGGTCGATTTCAAGTTCTACCACAAGACCGGCAAGATGATGCACGACGAATATGTGCTGATTCAAAGCGAGATCGCCGAGTCAAACGCGCTGTCGGGCATACCGGTTTCATATGCGAACGAAAACGACGCGATTTCCGTGTCCGTGCGCGGCGCGGTCGTCGATGTCGTCGTCAAAAACGATGTTCTTGCAAAGGAATACTGCTTCACAAATCAGGGACTGATCCCGCCCGAAAAGTCGTGCGACTGGTTCAATGTGCTGGATTCCGGCGAGCCTTCGTCGCATTTCCGCGTCTATAAGTATGACGGCGCATATACGCTCTGGGTGCGCGACACGGAGGATCAACTGCTCGAATCGATCGACGTCGTCGTGGAATCGGGGTTCCGGTATCCGGTTCAGGCAAAGAATCTCGAACCGGTCCGGCATGCGCTGAAACTGGTTCTGCAGGAGAACAACTCTTCGATCGGCAAGCTGAACGAAACGATCAGCGCGGACGTTGCGGCAGCGGGCATCTACACGCGCGAAGGCGTTGTGACGGCGGGCGTTTCGCTGATTTCGCACATGTCCGAATACGGCTATTCGATCGTCTATCAGGGCAAGGGCTCGTATCAGGGCATGAACGACTGGGGCGTCAATCCCAAATGGGGCTCCAAGCTTGACGAACCGACGTCCGATCCGAACGGCACGTACTACTACTGCGGCATGCAGTGCGTCGCAAGCATCGTCTGGGCGTATAAGCAGGCGGGCATGAACCTCTTTACGACGCTTCGATCCGAGATCGGCAGAAACGGCGAGCGCGTCAAGAACAACGACAACAAGATCCAGTACGACCGCGCAAGATCGGGCGATATCGTCCGGTCCGGCGGACACTATCTCATGATCGTCGACCGGCTGGACCAGGACGGCGACGGCGCTTCGGATGCGTATCTCACGTACGAGATGTGGGCGCCGCACCTGACCATGCTGATCCTGACGTTCCGGCAGGTGCGCGGACGCACGTTCTATTCAATGGACGCGTTCTTTGATGGAACCGGTCGCAACAAGACCAAAGCCGTATATTGGGAGAACACCTTCCGAATCCCGGAGGACGAGCTGCCGCAGTATTTGCGCGCGGCGGTAGAGCACGAAGAAACATATCGGAAGTTTACGGCATTTTTGGAACAACTCGGATTTTAAAGGACGGAAAGCATGACACAAAACGGACGGATCAAGAGGTTTGCGCTGATACTGTCGATCGTTTTTCTGCTCGCTGCAGTCATATCGATGCATGCGGAAGCGGCGGACGTGGAAGCGGAGAACCTCTCCCAAAAATGCAAGTATGAGGGCGATTTCAGCGTCCATGCCGATCGCCTTCGCGACGACGATCTGGACAGCGCGCAGCGCGTCAACAAGGGCAAGACGCTGTCGATTTCCTGGAAGGACGACGTTCCCGTCGCATCCGTGTTTCTTTCGTTCTATTACGCGCCGGTCGCGTATACCGTGATGCAGTTCGACGGAAGCGGCAACAAGCTGTCCGAGGATCCGGGAATCCTTTTGTATAACAATCTCATCGAAACTCTGCCGGAGACGCGCAAGGTCTCGATCCGCGCAGAGGAGGATAATTGCGCGTTCTGCTCGCTGTATGCGTACGGCGAAGGCACGGTACAGGATTATCATCCGTTCCGTCCGACGATCGAAAAAGCAGACTTTCTGACCTTTGCCATGCATCCGGACGATGAGGTTCTGTTCCTCGGCGCAATCTATCCGATCTATGAAGCGCAGCGCGGGCTGTCCGGTCTGTCGATCATCATGAGTACAAAGCTGCCGGAGAAGAACCAGCGGTTACGCCGGCAGGAGGATATGAACGGCGCATGGACGCTCGGCATGAAGACGCAGCCGGTATTCGGCGGTTTTCCGGATATTCCGCAGGATTATTACAGCAAGTTCAAACACACCTTTACAGTCGACGACGTCAAGCGCTATGTCGCGACGCAGGTCCGCAAATACCGCCCGGAAGTGGTTGTGACGCAGGACGTCAACGGAGAGTACGGACACTGGCAGCACAAGGTGCTTTCGGAGGGCGTTCAGGCGGGCGTCAAAGCGGCTGCCGATCCGAACTATCAGCCCAAAGGGTATGAAAAACTGGAGCCCTGGGAAGTCAAGAAACTCTACATCCATCTGTACAGCCAGAACAAGCTGACGCTTGACGTCAACGCGCCGATAACGGAGCTCGGCGGAAAAACAGCGTTTGAATCGGCAACGGAAGCCTATCAATGGCATAAGTCGCAGACGAAGAACAACAATCACTTCGTTTCGACCACGGAATACAGCATTGCGGAGTTCGGTCTTGCCTATACGACCGTCGGCGAAGATACGGCGGGCGTTAACGATATGTTCGAGCATGTCGATCCGATGACGCTGTCCGTCACGCCGACGCCGGAACCGACGCCGGAGCCCACCGACACGCCTGCGCCGACCGATACGCCGGAACCGACCGCCGAACCGACGGAGGTGCCGACGGAGGAACCGACTGCACCGCCGACCGATACGCCCGCGCCGGTCGAAACGCCGGTACCGCAGCCGACGGAAGCGCCCGCTCCCCAGGAACCGTCCGGATTTTCGGACATGTGGATTCTGCTGATCGGCGGCGGTCTGCTGTTGCTGCTGATCGTGCTGCTTGTCGCGCTGCTGATCGTACGAAAGAGGAGGTAAGCGGATGAAACGGATCTTTCCCGTTCTGATTGCGGCGATTCTGATTGCCGCAGCATTCGCATGCACGGATGAACCCGCAGCGGCAGTCGATGCGACGCCTGCGCCGATACAGACGGAACCGCCGGTCGAAGTGATCGTCGACGACGTCACCGTTCCCGTGACGGAGCTGAAAGTCCTGTCCGAATCGGAAATGCCGGATATCGAAACGCTTGCCGCAATGACATCGCTTCGGCTGCTCGACCTGACCGCGCTTCCGTATACGCCGTCTGAAGAAATTGCAGAGATTTCTCTGAACTGTCCCAACTGTCAGATTCTTTGGAATCAGAAGCTGACGGACGGGATATTCCGAAGCGATTCCGCTTCCCTGACGCTTCCGAACGCAACTGCCGAGGATGTCCGTCTGCTCGAAGTGTTTTCGAATCTTGTCTATGTGGACGCAACCGGAAGCCGCGAATTTGCCGCGCTTCACACTTTTAAGGAAGCGCATCCGTCGGTGGAAGTGCATTATTCCATGACGCTCGGCGATACCGTCGTGACCGACGGCGATACGGCGATTGCCGTTCCGAGCGGCGTCGATGTGCGGCAGTTCATTTCCGACCTGCATGCGTTTGACCGCATCGAATCGGTCGATCTTTGCGAAAGCGGCTGGAACGAGACGGAAACGCAGCTGTTTCTCAGCGCATATCCGCAGATGAAGGTGCACCGTATGATTTCGATCGGCGGGCAGTCGTTCGATTCCGATGCGCAGATGCTCGATTTGCGTGCGCTGCAGGGGCAGACACCCGAACAGCTTGCGGAGACGCTTCGCGCTTTTCCGAACCTGAACACCGTTGCGCTGCCGGTCAGCTGGTCGGAGCAGCAGATCAACAGCGTTCTGTCTGCGCTGCCCGGCGTAACGGTCATCGGTCCGGTGACGGCGTTCGGACAGACGTTTGACGGCGTCGCGGAAGAGATCGATCTTTCCAAGACAAAGCTTTCGTCGACGGAGGAGGTCGAGGCGCTTCTTGCAAAGCTACCTTTTCTCGCAAAATGCGTGATGTGCGACTGCGGGCTTAATGACGAACAGATGGAGCAGCTTTGCAGCGCGCATCCGGACGTCAAATTCGTGTGGATCATCGAGATCGGAAAACGAAAGCTTCGTACCGATGCGATCGGATTCTCCACCAAGAACCCGTCCAAGTATACGAATCCGAACTCGTCGGACAAGTATAACGAATCCGTCAAAAAAGCGGTTCGCCTGCGTGAGGGCGATATCGAAGCGCTGAAATACTGTACCGATCTGGAAGCGCTGGACCTCGGACACAACTATCTGACGAACAACGACCTGCTTGTGATCTCAAAGCTCACAAAGCTCAAGGTGCTGATCCTTGCCGACAACAAGATCACCGATATTTCCGTATTGACGACGCTGAAGGATCTCGAATACATCGAACTGTTCATGAACAAGATTCCGGATCTTTCGCCGCTGTGCGAAATGCCGAACCTTCGGGATGTCAACGTGTGCAATACGGGCGCGTCGGACCTGACGCCGCTGTTTCAGCTGACCGGCGCAAAACGGCTCTGGTACGCGATGAACCCGTTCAGCCGCGAGCAGGCAAAGGCGCTTAAGGAAGCGCTTCCGGACTGCGTATGCAACTATACGACGCGCGACGAAACGGGCGAGGGATGGCGCGAGGATCCGCGGTATCACTGGATGCGGGCGTATTTTCAGGATTCCTGATCCGGAATCGTGCTTGCAAGAATCGTGACGATACGGTATAATAAACAAAAAGCGGAGGTGCAGACTTGATTCAGCTTATTTTCGGCGAAAAAGGATCCGGCAAGACGAAAAAGATTCTTGAACTCGCAAACCGCGCGGCGGAAACCGCAAAAGGCAGCATCGTATTTGTCGACATCGACGACGATTATATGTACGATCTCAATCTTTCGATTCGCTTTATCAATGCGACGGAGTATGCGCTGTCCGGACCGAAGATGTTCTACGGCTTTCTCTGCGGCATTGCGGCATCGGATCATGACCTTGAATATCTCGTCATCGACAGCTTCATGAAGATCGTGCGGCACGATCTCGATACGCTCGAAGATCTGTTCCGTCAGATGAAACGCTTCTCCGACAATCACAACGTTCATCTGGTGCTGTCGCTGTCCTGTATGCCGGAGCAGCTGCCCGAGTTTTTGAAGCCATATCTCGAATGAGAGCTGCGCGCGGTGTTATGATAAGACTGTCATCCGCCCGTCAGGACGGATGATTTTTCAATCTGACGAAGGGTTAACCAAACAATTATGGAATACATCAATCAATCCGAACCGTATCAGACGGAACTGCGAAGCGAGCGAAGAATCCGCACGCTTTTGTGGATCCTGATTCCGGTCATCTGGGTTCTTTCGCTGATTCTGGTCGGCGTTGCCGTTTACATAGCGACAAAGCCGGTTCGCACGGACGACGAAGCCCTGCTGGACGCGATTCGCGACATGCGCTACTGCATTCGTGAAAACTACTATTTCTACGACGAAGACGAAGAAAAGCTCACGAACGCAGCGCTAAAGGGGATGGCGTCCGGTACCGGCGACGACTATGCGTACTACTACTCCGCCGAAGAATACGCGGCGCTGCAGAAGCAGAATGAAGGCAACTTTGTCGGCATCGGAATCCTGACGTCGATGGACGAGAACGGCGCCGTGCGCATCATCGACGTGTACGACAACACGCCCGCAAGCGAAGCCGGCCTGACGGCGGGCGACCAGATGATCGAGATCAACGGCGTATCCTACGAAGGACTGGACCTGAACGGCTTTCTCGGCAATGTGATCGCCGAGGACGGCGCGGAGAACACGATCAAGGTGCTGCGCGACGGCGAAGAACTGACGTTCACGATCGTTGCGCGCGAGGTGCATACGCCGTCCGTTTCATATCGCATGCTGACGGACACCATCGGCTATATCCGCGTTTCGACCTTCCACGGCACCTGTGTGCAGGAAACCGAAGATGCGCTGAAGGACCTGAAGGAGCAGGGGATGACCGCGCTCGTCTTCGATCTCAGAGACAACCTCGGCGGTTCGCTCTACGACGCGCTGGACATTGCCGACTTCTTCCTGCCGAAGAATCATGTCATCACGTCTCTGCGTTCGCGTTCGGACGAAGAGGAGAAATTCTATACGAAGACCGACGGCATGGACATTCCGATGGTCCTGCTGGTAAATGGCTATTCCGCATCCGCAAGCGAGCTTGTCGCCGGTGCGCTGAAGGACTACGACGCGGCATACCTGATCGGCACGACAACCTTCGGCAAGGGCATCGTGCAGTCGTATTTCGGCATTCCGGAGACGAACGGCATGCTGAAGATCACCACGGAAGCATACTACACGCCGAACGGCGTCTGCGTACACGGCACGGGCATTGAGCCGGATCAGGTCGTCGAACTGTCGGAGGAAGCACAGAAATACTCGATCACGATGCTGCCGTTTGAACTCGATACACAGCTGCAGGCGGCGATCGGCTATCTTGAGACGCATTAGGAGGTACGTATGAACTGCAGAATCAAGGATCCGTCTCTGTATCCGTCCGGTCTCAACAAGATCGAATGGGTAAGGCGCAACATGCATCTTCTGAATACCATCGAAGAATCATTCCTTCGCGAACAGCCGTTCAAAGGCTTGCGCGTAGCGCTTTCGGTGCATCTTGAAGCAAAGACGGCATATCTTTGCGAAGTGCTGAAAGCGGGCGGGGCGGAGATGTTTGTGACGGGAAGCAATCCGCTGTCTACGCAGGACGACGTCGCCGCGGCGCTTGTGCATGACGGGATTTCGGTGTTTGCGATCCACGGCGCAACCGAAGCGGAATACAAAGCCTGTCTCAAGGATGTGCTGTCGTGTGAGCCGCATATCATCATCGACGACGGCGGAGACCTTGTGTATCTGCTGCATACGGAGCTTCCGCACCTGATTCCGAACATCCTCGGAGGCTGTGAGGAAACGACGACCGGCATTCATCGCCTTTTGTCGATGCAGCGTGAAGGCGCGCTGCGGTTCCCGATGTTCGACGTCAACGACGCGCAGTGCAAGCATCTGTTCGACAACCGTTACGGTACGGGACAATCCGTGTTCGACGGAATCGATCGCACGACCAACCTGATCGTTGCGGGAAAAACGGTCGTCGTTGCGGGTTACGGATGGTGCGGCAAGGGCGTAGCCATGCGCGCAAAGGGACTCGGCGCGCGCGTGATCGTGACGGAGATCGATCCGGTCAAGGCGATCGAAGCAGTCATGGACGGGTTTTCCGTGATGAAGATGGATGATGCCGCGCCGATCGGCGACGTGTTCGTCACCGTGACCGGCATGCGCGACGTCATTACGGAATCGCACATGAACCGCATGAAGAACGGCGTGCTGCTCTGCAACGCAGGGCATTTCGACGTTGAGATCGACGTGAAGCGACTCAAGGAGATCGCAGTTGAAACACGGGCAATGAAACCGAACATCGAAGGGTACAGACTCAAAAACAGCAACTGGCTGTATCTGCTTGCGGACGGTCGCCTTGTGAATCTTGCGTCCGGCGACGGACATCCCGCGGAGATCATGGACATGAGCTTTGCGATTCAGGCGCTCTGTGCAAGAGAGCTTGCGCTGCATACGCCGAACGAAGCGCGCGTCTATGCGGTTCCGGAAGCGATCGACAGCTTTGTGGCGAACGAAAAGCTCAAAAGCATCGGCGCCGCGGTGGATGTGCTCACGGATATCCAAAAAGAATATGCAAATTCTTGGAAAGTTTAGGTTTACAGAACGAAAAACTTGTGTTATTATAAATTAGTTAAACTGGGTTAATCCGTGTAACGGATTCAATTTTAGAACACCAAATTCCAACAGGGGGAACACAAATGAAATTCTACACCGCAAATGAGATTCGCAACATCGGCGTCTTCGGACACGGCGGCGAAGGCAAAACGACTCTGACCGAGGCTATGCTCTACAACGCAGGTCTGGTTGACCGCTTCCCGAACAATGCGCCTACGACGGATTTCGATCCCGAAGAAGTCAAGCGTTCCATCTCCATCAACATGGCGCTCGCGCCCTTGGAATGGAAGAACACCAAGATCAACCTGATCGACGCTCCGGGCTTCTTTGATTTCTACGGCGAAGTCACCGCCGCCATGGCGCTCTGCGACGCCGCTCTGATCGTGATCAGCGCGGTTTCCGGCCCTGCAGTCGGCGCGGAAAAGACCTTTGCCATGTGCAAAGAGCAGCACAAAGCGCGCATGTTTGTCATCAATCAGATGGATCGCGACAATGCGAACTTCGAGAAGACGATGGAAGCAGTGAACGAGAAGTTCGGCGTCAACGTCGTTCCGTTCCAGCTCCCGATCATGGTCAACGGCGCGTTCAAGGGCTATGTCGATATCGTCAATATGAACGCAAAGATGTTCGAAGGCAAGGGCGAAAAGGAAGCGCCCATCCCGGCGAACCTCGAAGCGGAAGCGCAGGAGCTTTACGAAAAGCTGACCGAGGCGGCAGCGGAAGCAGATGAAGATCTCATGATGGAATACCTCGAGACCATGGAGCTTTCCCGCGAGCAGATCCTGATGGGGCTCTCCAAGGGCGTTCTCGACGGCGATATCACGCCGGTCTGCTGCGCATCCGCACTGAACAACATCGGCGTCACGACGATTCTGGACTACATTCTGCACTATCTGCCGACCGCGGCGGACGCGAAGCTGCCGAAGGCGTTCAAGAACGGCGAAGAGATCGAACTCACGCGTGACGGCAAGATGGTTTGCCACATCTACAAGACGGTCAACGATCAGTTCGGCAAGTACAGCATCGTCAAGATCCATCGCGGCACGCTCGACGGCGGCGTTGCGCTGTTCAACGCAAACCAGGAGAAGAGTGAGAAGCCGACGGCTCCCGTTATGCTCCGCGGCAAGAAGTCGATCGCAATCGACAAGCTCAATGCGGGCGATATCGGCGCCATTCCGAAGCTGCAGATCTCCAACACGAACGAAACGCTCTGCGACGCAGCGGACGTTGTAACGGTCGAACAGGTCAAGTTCCCCGAACCGTGCATCAGCCTCGCAGTTACGGCAAAGAAGCAGGGCGAAGAGGATAAGGTCATCAGCGGCCTCAACAAGCTCCTCGAAGAGGATCCGACCATTGCGATCGAGAAGAACGCGGAAACCGGCGACGTTCTCCTGAAAGGTCTCGGCGAGATGCATCTGGATGTCACCTGCGCAAAAATCCGCAACAAGAGCAACGTCGAAGCGCAGCTCGCAGACCCGCGCATTCCGTACCGCGAGACGATTCGCTCCACGGCGGAAGCAGAAGGCAAGCATAAGAAGCAGTCCGGCGGCAGCGGTCAGTTCGGCGTCGTCCAGATGCGGTTTGAGCCGGCGCCCGAAGGCGTTGACTTCGAGTTCGTCAATGCGATCGTCGGCGGTGTTGTTCCGAAGGAATACATTCCGGCAGTCGAAAAAGGTCTCCGTGAAGCAATGCTGCACGGCGTTCTTGCGGGCTATCCGATGGTCGGCATCAAGGCAACGCTGTACGACGGCAAGTATCACCCGGTCGATTCCAAGGAAGTCGCGTTCAAGAGCGCGGCGAGACTGTCCTACAAGGCGGCCTGCGTCAAGGCGAGCCCCGCTCTGACCGAGCCGATCTACACCTACTACATCTGGGTGCCGAACGACAACGTCGGCGACATCATGGGCGACCTCAGCCGTCGCCGCGGCAGAATGCTCGGCATGACGCCCTCCAACGGCGGTACCGAGATCGTCGCGGAAGCGCCGCTTTCCGAGATGTTCAAGTATGCAACCGATCTGCGTTCCATGACGCAGGCGCGCGGTTCCTTCCGCTGCGAGTTCACCCGTTACGAGGATGTCCCCGCCGAGCAGGCGAAGAAGATCATCGAACAGGCGAAGCGCGAAGAAGAGGAAGAAGAATAATCAATACGGGGAGCTGCAATCGCTCCCCGTTTTCATTTCAAAACCGGCGGTCAATCGACTGCCGGTTCTTCTTTGTGGAAATAGTTATATACGGCTTTTGCCGTCGGCATTGTCATGCCCTTGACAGCGGCGAGCTCGGAAAGATCGGCCGCTTTGATCGCTTCGACCGTCAGGAACCGGTCGAACAGCGCGCGTTTGCGCTTGTCGCCGACGCCTTCGATCGCGTCAAGACTGGAGTACAGCGCGCTTTTGCTTCGCAGGCTCCGATGATAGGTGATGGCAAAGCGGTGCGCTTCATCGCGCAGACGTTCGATCAGGTGCAGCGGCGCGCTGTTTCGCGGCAGAACGACCGGTTCTTCCTGGTCCGGCAGATAGATGATTTCGTCCGATTCCGCCAGCGCGCAGATCGGGATGTGCGAAAGGTTCAGCTCCTTCAGAACGTCGATGCCGACTTTAAGCTGCGTCTTTCCGCCGTCAAGCACGATCAGATCGGGCAGCGGATCATCCTTGGACAGACGTCGCGTCAGCACTTCCTGCATGGCAAGCAGGTCGTCGCAGTTCGCTTCAGTACGGATACGGAATCTGCGATACGCAGCTTTGTCCGGTTTTCCGTCGGTAAAGACGACCATCGACGCAACGGTATTGGTGCCCATCAGATGCGAGTTGTCGAAACATTCCACGCGCGACGGAATCTCGTCCAGCCCGAGATGTCCCGCAAGCTCGGCAAGCGCGCCTTCGCCGCGCTCCCAGCTCCGGATGCGAATCTCCTCGTTCTTTTGCAGAAGTGCAAGACAGTTCTGCATCGCCATGTCGGTCAGCTGATGCTTGACGCCGCGCTGCGGAACGGAGACATGTACTTTACGCTTGCTTCTGGATTGGATCCAGTCGATCAGCGCATCCATGTCGGGACAGAGATCGTGCAGCATCACATAGGGCGGAATTTCGATGTCGTCCTGCCCGTAGTATTGCAGCAGAAAGCTTTGCAGCACGTCGCCCGGATCGTTGTCGCCCTCCGTTTCCATCGGGAAGGCGTGCGTGCCGATGACCTTGCCGTTTCGTACGAACAGCGAGAAAACCATCTGTGCGTCGTTGAGAATTGCCGAAGCGAAGACGTCCGCACAGAGATCGGATGCGGAGATGGCGGCCTGCTTTTCCTGCAGCGCCATCGTCGCTTTCAGCTTGTCGCGCAGCATGGCGGCGCGTTCGAAGTTCAGCGATTCCGACGCTTCCTGCATCTTCGCGGTCAGAAACGGAATCAGATCGCCGCTCTTGCCGTTCAGAAGCTGAATCGCTTCATCGAGATATGCGTGGTACTGTTCGCGCGAAACCGCGCCGCTGCAAGGCGCGCAGCATTTGCCGATGTGATAGAGGAGACAGGGGCGTTCGCCGCGCGACTGCATCTTTGACATGCTCTTTTTGCAATGCCGTAGCGGATACAGATCGTAAACGAGCTTCAATTCTTCCTGCACCGATGGACCGACGATATACGGTCCGAGGTACAAAGCGCCGTCCTGTTTCACGCGGCGAACGATTTCGATCCGCGGGAAATCCTGTTTGAGATCGATCCGAAAATAGGGGAAATGCTTATCGTCCTTTAAAAGAATATTGTACTTGGGCTGAAACTCCTTGATGAGATTGCTCTCCAAGGAGAGCGCTTCCACTTCGCTGTGCACTTCGATTGTTTCGAAATCGACGATATGCGAAACCATCGCCAGCACCTTCGGCGAATGGTTCCTATGCGAACGGAAATACTGCCGCACGCGGTTTTTGAGAATCTTCGCTTTTCCGACATAGATCACCGTGCCCGTTTCGTCATACATCTTGTAGACGCCGGGCTTTTCGGGCAGCAATGCGATTTTGTCTTCCAGAAGCGTATTCATGTGCGGTCTTCCGTGACGGCGCCGGCTTTCAGCAGCATTTCATAGAGGATCGGCGCGGGCAGTCCGATCACGTTGAAATAGTTGCCCTCGACGGAATCGACGAACACGCAGCCGAGTCCCTGCACACCGTAGGAACCGGCTTTGTCGAGCGGATCGCCGGTCGATACATACCAGCGGATCTCGCGCTCCGTCATCGGACGGAAGGTGACGTGCGTTTTGACGGTCCGGACGTCCTCGTATCCGTTTTTCAGAACGGCAATGCCGGTGTAAACGACGTGCGAACGTCCCTGCATCCGCCGCAGAGTCAGAACGGCGTCCTCGGTGGATTTCGGTTTTCCGATGATCTCACCGTCAAGATCCACGACGGTGTCGGCGCCGATGACGCATGCGTCCGGATGGCGCTTTAATGCAAAAGTAGCCTTTTGCTTTGCAAGATGCATGACGGTTTCTTCGCAGGAAAGCCCATCCGGAACGGATTCCGGTTCGGTGCAGACTTCGGTGCCGCAGGGGATGCCCATCCATGCCATGACTTCATGACGGCGCGGCGATTGCGATGCAAGAATCAGTTCCATGTACCCTCCCAGATCAGCCCGACCGGACAGTGATCGCTGCCGTAGACGTTGCTGTAGATCAACGCATCGGTGATGCGCTCGGCGTCTTCTTTGCGAACAAGAAAATAATCGATGCGCCAACCGGCGTTGTGTTCCCTTGCATGGAAACGATAGCTCCACCAGGAGTACGCGCCGGTCAGGTCCGGATATTTACAGCGGAATGTGTCGACAAAACCGGCGTCCAAAAGCTCCGAGAACAGCGCGCGTTCCTCGTCGGAGAAACCGGCGTTGCCGCGGTTCGGTCCGGGGTTCTTGAGATCGATCTCCTGATGCGCGACGTTCAGATCGCCGCAGTAGATGACCGGCTTTTGTTTTGCGAGACTGCAGAGATACGCGCGGATCGCATGCTCCCAATCCGTGCGGAAATCGAGCCGCTTCAAGCCCTCCTGCGCATTCGGAGCATAGGCGGTCACGAATGTGAATGCGGGGTATTCGAGTGTGATCGTTCGGCCTTCCGAATCAAAGTGATCGTCGCCGATGCCGCATCGGACGGATTGCGGTTCCTGCCTGGTGAAGACTGCGGTTCCGGAGTAGCCTTTTTTCTGCGCGCTGAAATAGTACGTATGGTATCCGTCCGGCACATACGTCACTTGATCCGGCTGCAGTTTCGTTTCCTGCAAAGCAAGGATATCGGGGGATTCGGACGAAAGAAAGTCCGCAAATCCTTTTCCGAGACAGGCGCGAAGCCCGTTGACATTCCAACTGATCAGTTTCATGCATTCATTATATATTGAATTCATACTATTGACAAGAGTAAATATCAATGATAGCATATGTGTATCATATGAAACGGAAACGGGAATTATGAGTACGATACTGGATGCAGAACGATACACGCGGCAGCTTTCGAAATCCATTCTGTTCGAGGGTGTGCCGGAGGATAAAATCCGCGCATGGCTGAATCGGTCGGGCGCATTTGTCGAAGAATATGAACCGGGGGAGTATCTGTTCAAAAAGAACGACAACGATTATCACCTCGGCATCATCCTGCGCGGCTCGGCGGACGTCAGCCGAATGAGCGAGGACGGCATGATGCACATGAGTACGCTCCAGAAGAACGATCTGTACGGCGCCGCTTCGCTGTTCGGCGGAGACATGGGCTATGTGACCGACATCCGGTGCAACGAAAAGGTGCGCGTGCTCGTCATCGGCGAAGACGAAATGCTCTCGCTGCTGTCTGAGAACCAGACCGTATTGCGCAACTATCTCAAATATCTGAACGGACGGATTCGTTTTTTGAACAAGCGGCTTGACGCGTTCTCGAAGAACACCGTCACGGCAAAGCTGCAGACGTTCTTCGCGTCCGAATCGAAAGACGGTGTGTATACCGTCAAAAACTATACAAAGCTTTCGGAGATGCTCTGCCTGAGCCGCGCGACACTGTACCGCGCGCTCGAAGCGCTTGAAGCAGCCGGAAAGATCAAAAGGGAAGGAAAGCAAATCAACATACTGGAGGAATACAAGGAATGAAAAAGACAATTCTCATCACATTAGCATTGATTCTTGCGCTGACCGCGCTTGCCTGCGGCAGTCAGAACAAAACGCCCGCGGAACCCGTTCGCGTCGCGGCGCTTGCCGGTCCGACCGGCATGGGACTTGCATATATGATGCAGGACATGCAGGATAATTATCAGGTAGAAATTCTGACCGCGCCGGATCAGGTCACGGCGAAGTTCCTGAGCGGCGAAGTGGATATCGCGGCCGTGCCGATCAACCTTGCATCGGTTCTGTACAAGAAGACGGAAGGCGAGGCGCAGGTCATCGCGATCAATACGCTCGGCGTACTGTATCTGCTCGAAACGGGCAATTCGATCAACAGCATCGAGGACCTCGAAGGCAAGACCGTCTATTCCGTCGGGCAGGGAAGCACGCCGGAATACATCTTCCAATACCTTCTGGACGCTTACGGTCTGACCGGTAAAGTCAATGTCGAATTCATTGCGGACGGCACCGAACTGATTGCCAAGATGAAGGACGGAAGCGCGGAGATCGCGCTGCTGCCGGAACCGCACGTTTCGGTTGCGTGCGCACAGGTTGAAACCGCGCGCGTTGCGCTCAAGATCAACGATCTTTGGGCGGCCAAGAACGACACGCAGGTTGTGCAGGGCGTCTATATCGTCAGAAAGGCGTATCTTGAATCGAACAAAAAGCAGGTTGACGCATTCCTGAAGGATGCCGAAACATCCGCAACGAAGGTTGTGACCGAAGCGGACGCTGCCGCGGTGATTGCGGCGCAGGGCATCATTGCGAAGGAGCCGATCGCAAAGCGCGCGATTCCGAACTGCAACATCTGCCTGATTAAGGGCAGCGAAATGAAAGACACCGTAGCCGCGATGCTCAAGGTGCTGTTCGACGCGAATCCGAAATCGATCGGCGGCGCCATGCCGGCAGACGACTTCTATTATGTCGGAAACCCTTCGTAAAATCCTGAAAATCTGCGTACCGATCGCAGTTTATATGCTCATTTGGCAGCTGCTGTCAATGCTGTTTGACAGCAGCTTGCTGTTCCCGACACCGAAAGAGGCGGTCCGCTCGATTCTGCGCATACTGGAAACCGCTGCGGGCTGGCGCTCGATCGGCGCAACGGTTTTGCGCATTCTGTGCGGATATCTGCTCGGCTGTGTCTGCGGCGTCCTGCTTGCAGTCCTGACAGCGCACATGAAGGTGTTTGCGTGGCTGCTTCGACCGCTGCGCACGGTCATCAAGACGACGCCGATCACATCGTTTGCGCTGATCCTTTTGATCACGCTCGTTTCCGATCTGGTCCCGATCGCCGTTGCGGCTATCGTCGTCGTTCCGATGATCTGGAGAACGACGGAGGAAGCGATCCTCGGACTTGACGACAAGCTTGCGGAGATGGGGAGAGTCTTTCTTTCCCCGTGGAAACACCTCCGTTTCGTTTCACTTCCGCAGATTCTGCCGCAGTTCTTCGCCACCGCGTCGACGGCGCTCGGCTTTGCGTGGAAAGCCGTCATCACCGCCGAAATCCTTGCGCTTCCGAAACGCGGCATCGGCAACCAGATGTATCTCGACAAGGTGTATCTGGATACCGCGGATCTGTTTGCCTGGACGCTGCTTGTGATCATCTGCTCGGTCTCGATCGAAACACTGCTCGGCTATTTGCTGAAGAAAGCGGGGGAACGCCATGATTGAACTTCGGAATCTGACCGTTCGCTTCGGCAATCAAACGGTATTCGAAGACCGTTCCTTCGAGCTTCCCGACACGGGCGTTGTGCTGATCACCGGAGAGTCCGGCATCGGCAAAACGACGCTTCTGCGCATTCTCGCCGGGCTTCTGAAGCCGCAAAAGGGCTCTGTTTCGGGCCTTGAAAACAGAAAGATTTCCTTTGCGTTTCAGGAGCCGAGGCTTTTGGAACACATGAAGACCATCGACAATGTCGCGCTGGTTTCCGATCGCGAAAAAGCGGAAGCGCTTTTGAAGCGCCTGAACCTCGGGGAATTCCATGAAAAGAAGGCGAAGGAGCTTTCCGGCGGACAGAAGCAGCGCGTGTCGCTTGCGCGTGCGTTTGCTTTCTCCGACGACGTCGTTTTGCTTGACGAACCGTTTGCAGGACTTGACGAACAAAACAAGCTTCGCGCGGCGGATCTGATCGGTACGGCAAGGCTTGCCGTCGTTGTTACGCATGACGCAGGCGACGCCGAATTGCTGCACGCAGACAGAAAAATCAACCTTTGACTTGCACTTTTTTCGCATATGTGGTATGATACAATATCAAAATGTGCGGAGGAATGCATATGGGTATTGTCGTAAAGGATAAACGGTTTCCTTCCTCGACCGGAATCTGCGATGTTCGGTATCGCATTTGGGCGCCGGAGGAACCGCATGCCTGCGTGCAGATCATTCACGGCATGGCGGAGCATATCGAGCGTTATCACGATTTTGCGACGTTTTTGGCCGAGAACAACATCCTCGTATTCGGTATGGACCTTCCCGGTCACGGCAAGTCCATCGCGGACGGACAGCCGAAAGGTTATTTCGGCGATCAGAACGGCTGGGATCATCTCATTCAGGATAACAAAACCATGCACGATCTCGTCCTGGCGGATTATCCTTCCGTTGCCCGCATTCTGTTCGGGCATTCCATGGGCAGTTTCCTCGCACGCACATACGCGGGACGTATGGGCGTTGATTTCGATGCGTTCGTATTTTCGGGAACGGCGGGCGCCAATCCCGCTCTGCCGGTTGCCAAGATGATTGCAAAGAGCGCGATCAAAAAGGGCAAAGGCAAGCAGCCGAACGAACAGCTGAACGCATTGAGCTTTGCCGCATACAATAAAAAATTCAAGCCTGCGCGGACGGAATGCGACTGGCTTTCGCGCGATACGGCAAACGTCGATCGCTATGTGGCCGATCCGCTCTGCGGTTTTGTGTTCACTTCGAACGCGTTCTTCGATCTCTTCACCGGCCTGCAGGAGGTTTCCAACCTCAACTGGGCAAAGCGCGTTCCGAACCGTCCGATCTTTTTGATGTCCGGTTCGAACGATCCGGTCGGCAACATGGGCAAGGGCGTCAAGCAGGTTGAGAAATGGCTTTTGAAGAGCGGTCACAATGTGACGACCAAACTCTATCCGGAAGGACGGCATGAGATGCTCAACGAAACGAACCGCAGCGAAGTCTACAACGACGTGCTGCTGTTCATCGAAACGGTATGTGCATCCGGTGAGCTGCAATGAGCGTTCTGATCTATCACGATTCCAAATCCGTCGGCGTATGCGCGGCAACACTGTTGAGCGCGCACATTTTGCGGGATCCCGCCTGCGCAATCGGCGTCGACTATCACGAGAATCTGCTGCCGGTTTATGATTCGCTTTCCGCCATGACGGAAAACGGGCTTCTGAACTGGAGCGATGCGCACGTCTTTCAGCTGTTCGAGTTCGTTGCGGATCCGTCCGGCGAACAGCGCATCGCGAACCTGCTCGGTAAGGCGCTGTTTGCAAAGACCGAGATTTCCGACGCGCAATATACCGTTCCGTTTGCAAAGACCGAGGACGCGGAAAAGGTCTGCGACGATTTCGAGAAATCTATCCGCGCTTGCGGAGGACTCGACGCGGCGATCATTGCGGTGCGGCAGGACGGTTCGCTTCTGATGAACCAAACGGTCGACGCGGATCCGTTCACGCACATCAAGACGGAGGACGGCAACGGTTTTCTGACGGCGGGGCTTGCGACCGTCATGCAGACCAGGCATCCGATCATAGTCGGAATCGGAAAAAACTGTGCGCAGGCCGTAAAGACGATGCTGCGGGAGGAGATCACGAAATCCCCGCTTTCCGCGCTGAAACTGCATCCCGGCGCAACCTTTATTCTTGACGAAGAAGCTAGCGAAATGCTTTGACATAGTGACAATTGAGGAGGAACGAACATGTCCGGACATTCCAAATGGGCAAACATTAAAAACAAAAAAGAAAAAACCGACGCACAAAAGGGTAAGATATTTACAAAGATCGGTCGTGAGATTGCAATCGCCGTCAAAGAGGGCGGCGGCGCCGATCCGGCAAACAACTCCAAGCTTCGCGACGTAATCGCGAAAGCGAAAGCAGCGAACATGCCGAACGACAACATCAACCGTTCGATCAAGAAGGCAAGCGGCGACGGCAGCAACGTCGATTACGAGGAAGTCGTATACGAAGGCTACGGCCCCGGCAACATTGCAGTCATCGTCAACGTTCTGACGGACAACCGCAACCGTATCGCGGCCGAAATGCGCCACATCTTCTCGAAGAGCGGCGGCAACATGGGCGCATCCGGTTCCGTCGCATGGATGTTTGACAAGAAAGGCCTGATCGTCATCGAGCGTACCGCGCTGATGGATGAAGACGAAGTCATGATGCAGGCGCTTGACGCAGGCGCAGAGGATTTTGTCGCGCAGGACGATGCGTTCGAAATCTATACGGCGCCCGCAGATTTCTCCACAGTCCGCGAAAACCTCGAAGGTCTCGGATTCAACTTCATCTCTGCGGAGATCGGTCAGATTCCGAAGAACACGACGAACATCGAAGATCCCGAGACGATCGAAAAGATCGAGCGGTTCCTTGAGAGAATGGACGACAACGACGACGTGCAGGAAGTCTTCCACAACGGCGTCTGGGAAGAGAAAGAATAACCGCTCTGCCCGTACAGTATACTGAATCGCATAGCAAAGGAGGTTTTATAATGGCCATTGCTGTCACAAATGATCTTGGTACCATTACCATCAATGAAGACCTGATCGCTACGGTTGCGGGATATGCAGCAGTCGAGAATTACGGGATCGTCGGCATGTGCGCGCGTACCGCCGGCGATGCTATCGTCGAACTGTTCGGCGGCGAGAACATGCAGAAGGGCGTTCTCATCGAGAAAGCCAACGATTCGCAGGTCGACGTCTCCCTGCACGTTGCGCTGCAGTACGGCGTGTCTCTGCCTGCGGTTTCGCAGAACACAAAGCAAAACGTGCGCTATCGAATCGAGGAGATCACCGGAGTTTCGGTTCGCAATGTGAATATCTTTGTAGAGAGCATTCGCGTCCAGTAAGCAGCGTTCGGAGGTTTGAGCATTGAACAATCAGAGTATCAGCGGAGCCATGCTGAGGGACCTGTTCCTCGGCGGTGCCGCCAATTTAGAGAAGCATAAGGCATATATCGATTCTCTCAACGTGTTTCCTGTTCCGGACGGCGATACGGGCACGAATATGTCCATGACCATGCAGGGCGCAGTCAAGGATCTGCGCGGCATGCCGGACAGCGTCACCGTCAGCGAAGTCATGGACGCGGTATCCAACGGCGCGTTGAGAAGCGCACGCGGCAACTCCGGCGTCATTCTTTCGCAGCTGTTCCGCGGTTATCAGCAGGCATGCAAGGGGAAGGATGAACTGGACGTCGTACTGTTTGCGGAAGCGCTTGAAACGGGCACGAACAAGGCGTACAACGCCGTTCTGCGTCCGAAAGAGGGCACGATCCTGACGGTTTCGCGCGTGATCTCGCAGACCATGCTGCAGCTGATTCAGAAGAAGCCGCAGACTTCCTTCGATGCCTTCATGGAAGAAATGCTCCGCATCGGTCAGGAAGCGCTGGACGATACGCCGAATCTGCTTCCGGTGCTGAAGGAAGCGGGCGTCGTCGACAGCGGCGGCTACGGGCTTCTGACCGTCTATCGCGGCTTCAAGGCAATCCTTGACGGCGACGACATCCCGGATATCGTCGAAGAAGAGCTTCCGAAGGAGGAAAAGCCGGAGGAGGAAGGCGCGAATCTCGATCACTTCTCGACCGAGGATATTGAATTCGGCTACTGCACCGAGTTTTTCATCGTTCGGCTGATCGACGGCTTCTCGGAAGCCGATCTCGACAGACTGCGCGATCATCTGACGCGCGTCGGCGATTCCGTCGTCGTTGCGGCGGGCGACGATTTCGTCAAGGTACATGTGCATTCCAACTGTCCCGGCAAGATTCTGCAGTTTGCGATGCGCTTCGGCGAGCTCGATCGCCTGAAGATCGAGAACATGCGCGAGCAGAACCGTCAGCTTCTCGAAATGAAGAAGCGCAACGAAAAGGAATACGGCATCATCGCGGTCAGCGCCGGTACCGGCATCGACGAGATTTTCCGCAACTTCTCGGTCGATCACATCATTTCGGGCGGACAAACAATGAACCCGAGCATTGATACGATCGTGAATGCGATCGGACGCTGCAACGCGAGAAACGTCTTTGTGCTGCCGAACAATTCGAACATCATTCTTGCCGCGCAGCAGGCGAAGAACCTCTGCTCGAACAATGTGATCGTCCTTCCGACGAAGACCATTCCGCAGGGAATTGCGGCGGCTATGGCGTTCAACCCCGATCTTTCCGTCGAAGAGAACGAGGAGAATATGAACGACGCCGTCAACGAGATCGTTTCCGGCTCCGTCACCTATGCGATCCGCGAGACGCACTTCAACGGAAACGACATCAAGGAAGGCGACATCATCGGCATCATGGACAACGACATCGCCGCGGTAGCGTCGTCCGTCAACGAAACGGTCAAAGCGCTAATCCGCAAGATGATCGAGAAGCGCGACATCGACGATCCGATCGTCAATCTGTATTTCGGCGACAATGTGGAGGAGGAGGAAGCCGAGGCGCTTTCCGAATCCCTGCAGGACGAGTTTGAAGACGCGGAGTTCATCGTCGCAAGAGGCGGACAGCCGCTGTACTATTACTACCTATCGGTTGAATGAACCTTCGAGCCGCTTCAAGCGGCTCTTTTCCTATGCAGTTATCCGATCTCAAAGGGATCGGTCCGAAGCGGATCGAACTCCTGAAACAGCTGAATATCGAATCGACCGACGATCTTCTTCGTTTTTACCCGAGGGAGTATCTTGACGACACGCATTGTCAGAAGATCTCCGAATTGAAGGAAGGACAGAAAGCGACCGTGTGCGTTCGCGTGCTGTCGGACGCGACGATCTTTTATCATCAGCGGAAATACATCGTTTCGGCGCGCGTTGCGGACGAATCCGGAAAAGCGACGCTTCGATGGATGAACCAGCCGTATCGGATGCAGCAGATCCATGCGGGCGAAACACTCTATGCAACCGCGATCGTCAACAAAAAGCGCGGGACCGTTCTTTAT
>JAEEGI010005331.1_pt1 | contig 29610 bp, 19 predicted proteins | sample 8958751 | NCBI WGS metagenome assembly JAEEGI01 (sample SAMN16246545, study PRJNA631951) | gut metagenome | biome: gut microbiome; feature: rumen; material: KS-attached | host: Bos | place: Iran: Karaj | collected 2018-10 | reverse complement strand
GAACGAATGTTACAAGGACGATTGCAGAAAGAATGATGCAAAGGTAAACGTCTGTTGGCTTGAGCGTAAGAATAGACATGGAGCCGAATAACGTTGTGCAGACATCGCCTGCGACATTTGCGGATGACGAAAAAATGTTCATCAGCAAATAGCCGATAGCGAGAGCCCCTGCCGAGACCATGGCGATGGCGGCATCACCTTTGATTTGCATGCCCGAGCGAGAATCTTTGCTGCCGCAAAGGAGTAAAATGGCAACGATGACAGTCACTGGCAAGATAATGAGCATGTTGTTCGTGACTTTGAGAACCGCTGCAATCGCGAGCGCTCCGAAGGCGACATGCGAAAGTCCGTCACCGATGTACGAATATCGTTTTAGAACAAGCGTTACGCCTAAAAGCGAGGAACATAGCGATATGAGCGTTCCGACAATAATCGCGTAACGAACGAAAGGAAAGTCTAGATAGAAGAATAGTTTGTCGAGCATGGCGCTATTTCGTCAAAATTCAGTATTCGGGTGGAGTTGCTACGAGCGGCATCTATATCATGCGTGACCATCACGATGGTCATGTTCTTGTGTTCGTGAAGGTCTTTGATGATGTTGTACATGTTTTGCGATGATTCGGGATCGAGCCCAGTGACGGGTTCATCCAAAAGCAACAAACGTTCGGCGGCGCAGAGCGCTCTCGCTAAAAGAACGCGTTGCTTTTGACCGCCCGAAAGTTCGCGGAAACTTTCTTTCCGCAAATTTGTGGCGTGCGTCATTTCCAAACATTCGTCTGCTCGCTTACGGAGGACTTTCCCGTAAATCGGCAACAGCAAACTTTTGCCTTGAAACGCCGAAAGTACGATTTCTTCGACGGAAGCAGGGAAGTCTTTTTGCGTAATCGTGATTTGCGGCAGGTAGCCAATTTGATTTCGCTTGAGGTTGTCGCATAGCTCGATTTTTCCGGCTTTCGGACGCAAGATTCCAGCGAGGCCGCGCAAAAACGTCGTCTTTCCGCAGCCGTTTCTGCCGATGATGCTGAGGTATTCGCCGGAATGGATGTCGTAATTGAAAAGGTTTACAATGTTCTTGCTTCCGTAACCGAGCGTGAGGTTACTACACTTGAGTAATGGTGTAGTAACAAGGCTTGTTGGATTTGTATTAACGTTATTACTCATATGAGGTCTTAGTTCAATGCTTTTTTCAGAACATCCAAATTGGACTTCATCAGCGAGAGGTAATCGATACCTTCTGCGATTTGCTTTTCTGTAACGGATTGCATTGAGTTGAGAATGAGAATTTGTGCGTTTTGGGATTTTTTGCTAGCCGCAAGTACGGCCTTTGCGATTTTGCCGTTGCTATTTTCAATCGTGAAAATTACCGGAAGTGATTCCGCGTCCATTTTTCCTGCGAGGAATGCGATAGTCTCGAAACTAGCTTCGCTTTCGGCGGAGCAACCAACAAACGCGGCATAATACTTAATACTGTAATCGTCCACCAGATAGCGAAAAGGAAATCGGTCACCGAACAGGACTGTTTTGCGGGCTGCCTTTTCAACGGTTTCGCGGTATTCTGCGTCGAGGGCCTGAATTTGGGCGACGTAAGCATCAGTGTTTTGCTTGTATATAGAAGCGTGGGTGATATCGAGCTTGGAAAGTTCTTCGGCGATTTTCTTGACAATTATTTCGGCGTTTTTCAGCGAAAGCCAAACGTGTTCATCATTTTCGACTTCTTCATCGTGATGATGATGCTCATGTTCTTCTGCGTGTTCGGCGCGATGTTCATGTTCGTCTTCTTCATGAGCTTCTGCATGTTCGTGGTGTTCTTCTTCAGCTTGCATGCCTTCGACGATTTCTTCTGCTTTTACACGGTCGCCAAGAACATCCATCAAATTGATTTCAATACGGCCCATCTTTGGCGAGGCTGCGAGGGCGTCTTTAATCCATTCGTCGGATTCTCCGCCTACATAAATGACCATGTTTGCGCTTGCGATTTTTGCGATGTCTTGCGCGGTGGGCTTGTAGCTGTGTAAATCTACGCCGTTCTTGATGAGTAGCGTGAGTTCTACGGAATCAGCACGTTGTCCGAGAATTTCTTTAACCCAAGCGTATTCCGGGTAAATCGTTGTGACGATAGAAAGCTTAGTTTGTTCCGGCTTTTTGTCGGAGGTTTCGTTGCAAGCAACGAGCGAAAAGATTGCTGCCACGAAAACGGAAAGCAGCAAAGAATAAAATGAAACTTTTTTCATTTTTGGAATCCTTTTTTTTGAATGAAGTACCATTGTGATTATGGACCCTATCGCTGCGGCATCTCGCCTTGCTCCAGGGTGACATGACAATCTGAAGAAGATTTGTTTATCAGTGGTTTTGCTTAATTCAATAAAAGGATTTTTTGCGAGACAAGCGTAATCGGGCGTAGGATAATGACTGCGAAGCGTACGAGCTTGAAGAGAAAACAGCGGAAGGCGATTTGAATCGGAGCTTCAACAAGTTCAAAGCAAAATTTTGAAATAAGGTCGAGGCAATGATGGATGTGGTGGCAAGTGTGGCAATGTTCGCCATGACAATGATGTTCGACGTGACGCTCCGTATAAATGAGTGCCAAAACGACAATCAACTTGTCAAAAAAGTGAAACATTAACGACTCCGCTTGCTGCAAACGGCACAATGGCCTAGTAAAACCGATTGCTGCTGGTCAAGGACAAAGCCGTTCAGACGTTCGATGGAATGTTGCAAAAGGCGGAGCGCAGGTCCTTCCAAATGGAAAAACTTGCCGCAGTCTTTGCAGACAAGGTGCATCTTGGACGCACAACGCCCCGGACCTGTGTAGCGGTATTGGAGTTCGTTGTTTTTTTCGGCACCAACGATTTGCACCATTCCTGCTTCTTCAAGCCTGGCTAAATTTCGGTAGATGGTGCTCAACGAAACTTCGGGCAAACTTTGTGCGATTTCGGAGGCTTTGAAAATGCAATCAGGATTCTTGGCTATATAGTCCAGAATCATTTGACGAGTCTGTGTTTTATATTCCGTTTTAACCATCGTTTTGAAAAATGCAATTCATTCCCAAATTGAAATTTAGTCAATTTGAGAATGATTGTCAAGTGTGCGGCTAGGCGATAGCACGTTCATCCAGGCATTTTTCCAGTTCAAGAAGAATTTCGTCTTTGTTGTAACCCTTACCGATGAACACAACTTGGTTTTCTCTATCGCCAAATCGGGAATCCCAGTTTTCCTTGATTTCGGGATTGCTGTCGATGTACGATTGCTTCACGTCTTCGCGCAGTGCGTCAATCCAGTAAGAAACGGGCATCACCGACGAATTTCGTCCGGCCTGTTCGAAAAGTTGCACGTCGCGGCTGCAATCTGAGAACCAGATGTAGCCCTTGGAGCGGATCAGCTGCGTAGGATAGCGGTTGTTCACGAATTCCATGAAACGTTCCCTGTTGAATGGTTTGCGGGCTTCAAAGACGAACGATGAAATCCCGTATTCATCGACGCAACCGCTGCTTGAACGTCCAGGGTTTTTGAGACTGTTCATGGCCTTTTGGATTGCGGACGACGAATCGATTTGCCCGTAATTGAAGGGCTTTTTCGTCAAGATTTTGTCAATGTCGATTTCTGCGTTGACCGAGCGGAAAATTGGGGCTCGCGGCTGGAAATCACGAACAATCGTCTCGACTTCCTTGAGCTGGCCTGCCGAAAGTAAATCGCACTTGTTTAAAATGATGAAATTGCAGAATTCAATCTGATCGACGATTAGCGTAGAAATTTCTTCGTCGCTCAAATCGTATTTTTCGGCAAGGCTATCCCGGACTTGCTTTTTCTGCTTTAACTCGCTGAGGAACTCGCGATAAATTCTATCGGCATCCACGACTGTGACGATTGAAGTCAGATAAACATTCGTGCTCGGATTGTCGTCTTCGTAAGCGAGGAAACTTGCGCTGACCGCCCCCGGATCGCTGATACCGGACGCTTCGACAAATACGACTTCAATGGAATCGAGTTTGGAAATTTTTTCGATTTGCTGAATGAACTCATCGCGCAGCGTGCAGCAAATGCAGCCGTTCTGCAGTTCGAACATCGGGCATTCGGTGACGTTGGAACCGTTCTTTTTCAATATTTCTGCATCGACGTTGATGCTCCCCATATCGTTCACGATAAGGGCGACCTTTCTCTTTTCTTGCTTGAGAATGTTGTTCAAAAGCGTTGTTTTGCCAGAACCCAAATACCCGGTAATGAGGATTACCGGCTTCTTATTCTTTTTCATAAGAATCCTTTATATTGAATGTGAAATTACAATTTGCGAATCATTTGCAAATTGAAATATAACACAAAAAATGGATTTTGGCAATATGCAAAAAGGAATTCCCGACATCGCTGCCGGAAATCCCTTTGTTGTTCTAAGGAGGAGTGTATGAAAAAGACTTTGTTTGGCGTTAGCCCTATCGGTTAGGCGATGGTAATCTTGCGGGCTGCGGCCTGAGCTTTCTTCGCGAGGTCGAATTTCAAGATGCCGTTTTCCAAAGAGACCTTGATGTTGTCTGTATCAATGTCTTCGGCCAAGCGGAAGCTGCGTTCGTAAGTGAACTTTTCGTCCTTGCGTGCGCGGGTGGCCTTGACGGTCAAGATGTTCTTTTCGACCTGAATGTCCAAATCTTCTTTCTTGACGCCCGGAATTTCAACTTCAAGTGCGAATCCGTTTTCGGTCTCGTAGTAGTCGGCCTTCGGCGTGTAAGTGCATTCGCCCTGTGCGTTTGCTGCGTTCAAGCTGTCAATGAAGTTCTGGATACCGTAGAAAGCGTTCGGAATAATCTGTGTGTTCATCATAATTTTAACCTCTTTTTGTTGCGGGCTCGTCGTTTGCGTTGGCCCTGTTTTGTTCTCGCACTACTATAAGCGAAATGCGTGCCAACTTTTTGAAAATTGCAGGATACACAGAAAAATTTTTTCGAGAAATACTGGTGGGTGTTGGAAAAATGCTGCGAAAATGGCGAAATTTTGCGAAATTCGGCAATTCTTGCGAGAACGTGCGGTGGAAAACGCACGGAAAAGTGTGCGGAAATGGCGGAAAAATGCGATTCGATGGCCGCAGGCGAGGAGGGTATTTCAGAAAGTGACGGTCAATGTTTCGCGAGTGAAACGGTTGGTGCGTCAAAATGAAATGGGGTTGTGTTGTCGTCGTTCTTGACTGGGCTACAAATAGTTTTCTCGTTTATTTGATTTACAGTCGCTTTTACAGTCGGCTGTCCTTCATTCAGTTCAAACGGGGGCACGTTAATCTTGTTGAATGGAATCGTCGCCACGATGAAATGGCGCTTGCGCAACGGGTAGGAAAAAATTTTACAAAGCGGATCATTTTTATCCTATCGCCCAATCTTTTACCTAACTATTCACCCAGCCACAATTTCAATCGCAAAATTTCTAATCAACATTCGCTCAATGTGTTTTGACCACCTATTTGACTACCTGTTATAACACTTATTGTAGCTTTTATTGTCGGGTTTATTGTAGTGTTTATTGTCGGCTTTATTGTCGGGTTTACAGTCGGCATTCCTTGATTTCAAGAAAAATTAGTCAGAATATAAAATTATTCTTCATTTTCAATACATTTTGTATCATTTTTAGATAATATTTTCATAAAAATTATCATTTTCCGATATATTTTGCTATTTTCTGTATAGAAATCGGGAATAACACTATGTCAGTCATACAAATACAGTCCATTACGCTAAACAACTTCAAAAACGTAGTCCATGGTTTCGTTGAATTCAAGAACCATGTTCTGGGCGTTTATGGTCAAAATGGTTCTGGCAAAACGGCGATTGTCAATGCTCTTGAATTTTTGCAATGTCTCGCCAGAGGGGACTCCCTGAATCCGATTGCAGCTCATTACATCTTGCGTGGGCAAAAATCATCTGAATGCACTTTCTTGTTCAATGTTTTTGAAAACGATGAAATAGTCAAAACACTAAGCTACACCTTTTCTGTAGAATTGAATCATGAAAGCGGCTTGCAAGTTGTAGCTGAACAGCTAGTCGAAAAGGTTACCGACAAAAAGCAGACCACTCTCGTCAAGTATGAAAAAAACAACGAAACGCAGTGGCTGACTCCGGCTGCCGACTGGAAGGCTATTACAACCAATAAAGATTATGCCATCAAGCTCGGTGTTCTCCGTGAAATCGCCGGCAAAGAAAGGCGTTCGTTTATTTTTTCAAATGACTTTTCCAAAATTGTCAAAGAGTCAAAACTTGTTGATGTCGAAAGAATCAATACTATTGAACAACTGAAACATTTTGCTAAAGAAAATCTCTTCGTCATCAGAAACAATGGCAACGGTCCGTTTAATCTTGATTTTTCGTTTCCGTTTAATTTTAAACACAAAGAAAAAGAAAATCTTTCGTACGGAACTATCCAGTTGTCTTTGACAAGCCCGACAATTACCGACAAGCCGGCATTCAGTATCATCAACAACACATTCACCGAATTAAATATCGTTCTTCAGGAAATTGTTCCCGGATTAAAGGTTGTTGTGAAAAATGAAGGCCCACAACAGACGCCCGATGGTAAAGAAGGCGTCCGTTTCGAATTGCTTTCCCAAAGGGACGACAATCCCGCCATCCCACTCTTGTTCGAATCCGAGGGCATCAAGAAGATTATCTCCATCCTTAGCCTGCTCATCTCGGTTTATAACAACCCCTCAACATTCCTTGCCGTTGACGAACTGGATGCGGGCGTTTTCGAATTTCTGCTGGGAGAAATTCTCGAGATTATCGAGGAGAAGGCGAATGGCAAACTGCTGTTCACATCACACAACCTACGCCCCCTGGAAATGATCAAGAAGGAGTCACTGATTTTCACGACAACGAACCCCGAAAATCGATACACACGGCTTTCCGGATTGCAAACGAACAACAATCCGCGCAGCGTTTACCTGAGAAGCATCAGCCTCGGCGGACAAAAGGATCCCATTTACCAGGAAACCAACCATTTCAAGATTGCCAGAGCTTTCAGAAAAGCGGGGAAAATCGTCAATGGGAAAAACTAAGAAAGTCATCTTGTTGTTCCCCTGGAAAGGTAGAGCAAATTCCATTTGTATTTTAATTAGCCAACGGAACGGCCTGTTGGCTTTTTGACGACTGCAGAAATGAACAATTTTTTGTGCATATAGCCCCAAAATACGATTTTTGGCTTGATTCGAATTCAAATCCGTTGACTAAGCAAATCGTCTGAATCTCTTTATTTATGCGGATTTCAGACGAACTACCGCGTTTTTTTTAGTGGTGGGCAGTGTGTAAAGTAACAAAATGTTTACAGCATGATTTTTTATGGGCATATTTCTTTATTTGTTGAAAGAAAAATACTTTTTATGAATTAAAAGGTATATTTTGTATAGAGTTTTTTATCTGCATTTGAATGAAGCTGGTTTTTATGAAAGGAATTATTCTTGCCGGAGGGTCGGCAACACGAATTAAACCTATTACAGATGTCGTATCTAAACAGCTATTACCTGTTTATGACAAGCCGATGATTTATTACCCTTTATCCGTTTTGATGCTTGCTGGGGTAAAAGATATTTTAGTGATATCGACGCCAGAGTATACACCGATTTTCATGAAACTATTGGATGATGGTAGCCAATTTGGCATACATATAGAATACAAAATTCAAGAAAAGCCGAAAGGGTTGCCAGAAGCTTTTATATTGGGCGAAAAATTTATTGATGGGCAGGATTGTGCATTAATACTGGGTGACAATATTTTATGGGGTGATGGTATAGAAAAAAAATTAAGTGAGGCGATAAAAAATTTGCAGGAAGGTTATGTAACAATTTTTGGACGTAAGGTGAGTGACCCCGAAAAATTTGGTATCGCTGTTGTAGATGAAAAAACGGGCGTTGTTAAGCGATTGATTGAAAAACCTAAAGATTTTGTTTCTAACCTAGCGGTAATAGGACTTTATTTTTATAAAAATGATGTTTGTAATTATGCAAAACTATTGAATCCCAGTAAACGAGGTGAGCTAGAAATAACGGATTTAAATATTAAGTATCTTGAAAAAGAGAAAATAAAGTTAATCTTATTAGAAAAAGAAAAATTTAAGTGGTTTGATGCCGGATCATTTGAAGGCTTATTTGATGCTACAGAGTCTGTTCGAAGAAAACAAACAGAAACATCATTGATTACGGTTCCAGAAGCAATTGCGTATAAAAAAGGATGGATTTCTCAGGAGGTATTATTAAATTCAATCAAGAAATATGATAAATCACCATATGGTTCATATTTGAAAAACATGCTTGAAGTGAAGAGCGAAGATATTCGTAATACAGAAAAGGTAGATTTACCTTCGAAGAGCATCTCGCCGCAAAAACAAACAAGCAGAAACGCAAGAAAAAAGTCTTCGGATTCTAATCAAGAAGATTCTCCGAGTTTATTTCCCAATCTCAAATAAAAAGAGGATGATAAAATGTGTTCCATTTTTGCTGCTCAACCTTGTAAAGCCAAACGAGTGTCTAAAGAAATTTTTGATAATTCAATTAGGGACAATTATCAAGTTGATCGTGATAGAATTCTATATTCAAAAGCGTTTCGTAGATTACGTGGAAAAACACAAATTTTTATAGCTGGGTATGACGATCATGTTCGAAATCGGTTGTCGCATACTTTGGAAGTTTCTCAGATTGCTCAAACAATATCTAAAGCACTTGGCCTTAATGAAATGCTTACGGAAGCGATTGCGCTTGGACATGATATAGGGCATACTCCCTTTGGGCATGTTGGAGAAAGAACTTTGCATAAAATATCTACGGGTGACCTAGAAATACCCGAAAGAATTAAGATACAAAAAAATAAAATAAGCGGATTTAAACATAATTGGCAGTCTGTTCGTGTTGCGTGTGTTTTGGAATACCATAATCGTGACTTTGCTGGATTGAATTTGACAAAGGAAACGTTGTGGGGCTTTTTGCATCATAGTAAGCTTGGGTATGGGGGCTCGATTGTAGATTTTTATAAAAATATTTATAGTCCGTTATTGCCTGATGAGGAATGTTGGACCTTTGAAGCGTTAATTGTTTCTTTAGCCGATGAAATTGCACAAAGACATCATGATATTGAAGATGGGCTTATTACGGGAATATTGGATAAAGATAAACTCATAGATTATTTAGAAAATGTGTTCAAAGGGATAGATAATTCGCATGTAGAAAATTTTAAAGAATTGTTAATTAAGGCTAAAAAAGAAAAGTATCCTGAATTTTATTTAGAAACCTTGGCTCGGGCCATCGTTAATTTTTATGTATGTGTGGTTGTTGATTGTACCAAAATCTTATTTGATAAAATGGAAAGAGACTATTCATTAACTGATTCCAATTCGTTTTATAGTAAGAAAAAAGAGATTTGGGAAGGATTCATAAAATCGGAAAAAGACTTTGTAAAGCAGATGATGTCTAACGCTCTATATAATGCAGATTCGAATTTGCAGGAAGATTATTTCAAAAAGAGAATTCTTCATTGTTACCAAGCTCAAAAAAATGATGGAAAAGCTGGTTATGTAATAAAAAAAATTGTAGAAGCTTATATGACCAATCCGCAGCAAATGCCTGACAATGCGATAATTATGTTGTTTGCGAATTTATATGGCATTGATGATATAAGTAAACAAAAAGAAGTGATGGAGAAAATTTTTGCTGAAGGTAAAGACAAATCTGAAATTGTAGGTGAGTTTAGGGTTAAACTAGCTGATGAAATGGCGAAAGATGAAAAAATGTGGAAACAAAACGAATTATACAAAGTCTTGCCAAGAACAATTATTGATTATATTGCAGGCATGACTGATGATTACGCACTAGCAATATATGAACAACTATATGGTGGGGGTAAACAGAATCGGTATTAAATCGATAAAAGCGTCAAAAAAATAGGTTTCATCTAATTATTGAATCTTTGATTCTCATACATAGCCACCGTGCGATAAAGGACCATGTTCGCTAAGAACAGGTCCTTTATTTCCATCTTATCCAACCACTAAATCGACTTTCGACTTTGCATCTTCTACTGCAAATAATCCAAGTTATCAAGCATTCTTATAATCAAATTCCTAAAGTCAGCCTTGAAGGACTCGTCTTGCAGATAGCTCTTGTATAGTGAATTGTCGCTTTTGCGCTGTTGGCGAACAACGGAATCCAGGATTTCGTTCATCTTGTCACTAGATGTCTGCGGGTCAGGATTGCCGACGACAAATTCACGATACTGTTCATTATTCTTGACTGCCCTTGCAATACTTACAAGCTTTGTCTTTTGATCATCAGGTGTAGCTTGCCATCCATGGAACCAACGTTCATTGAACTCTTTCAAGATTTCATCCAGAGCCGCTTTCGGGTCATTCTTATCGTCTCCTGCATTGACCATAACAGGCTTGTTCGGCTCAATAATAGCCTCACCAGCATCCAACACAATCTTTTCATTCAAAGCGATTCTACGCAATCCGTAGGTATTCAAATCTACGGAATCCAACAAATCCTTTATGCCATCGTCATCCTTTGATGTCACATGCAAGCCGGGAATTAGATAGCGAAGGAACCAGAATAACTTTTCCCATTCGGCGACTTCAAACGCCATAATTGCCGCAACTTTAGAATAGACACGGACAAACTGCTTGCATTTCATCTTGAAATCTGCTTTTCCGTTTTCGGACCATTCTATTTCATTGTTAAAGCGGTTCGCGACAACATCCAAAATGGGCGCCCACTGGTCGGCCTCACTTCCATGGATATACAAATCAATGAAATTATCGACATCTTCCTGTTCAAACACTCCAAAACCAAGAAGCGTCATTCTCAATTCATGTAGAATGTTTACGTCTGTCGCTTCAGAAAGCGTCGTTGCCGTATAGAAGGGGTCAAAAGCCTCCTTAATGCCATCCTTGCTGTTGTAAAAATCAAGCACGAACAAGTCTTCGCTCAATTTACCAAGTTCAGGGGCAGCGCGGTTCAAGCGGGACAACGCCTGCACCGCAAGGACTCCATCCAAAGGCTTATCTACATACATGGCACAAAGCTTCGGCTGGTCAAAACCGGTCAAATACTTATTCGCCACGACCAATATGCGGTAATCATCGCTCTCAAATTTTTCGGAAGTCTGGGAATCCGGAAAGCCGTTCATTTCGGCTTCCGTAAATTCCTTTTCATCTATAGTTTTCGTTCCCGAAAAAGCTATCAGAATTTTAAATGGCAGTTTTAACTCTTCAATCAAGGCGTTAAGAGCATTGTAGTATTGAATAGCACATTCAATATCCTTTGTGACAACCATCGCCTTCGCCTGGCCTTTTAATTTACGGCTACGGAATATCTTGGCATCAAAATGAGTCAACATCACATCGGCTTTCGCATCAATTGTTTTGCGGTCGCGTTCAACGGCCTGCCGTAATTTCTTCTGCGCCTTGTCCTTGTTATATTCGGGATTCTTGTCCGTAGCCTTGATCAGTTCATAATAGCTCTTATACGTTGTATAATTCGTCAGGACATCGAGAATAAAGCCTTCCTCAATCGCCTGTTTCATACTATACAAATGGAACGGATGGTATTTACCTTCAGAATCTTTAGTCCCAAATCTTTCCAGAGTTTCTTTCTTGGGAGTCGCCGTAAATGCAAAGTAAGAGCAATTGGTGCTCATCTTGCGGTCACTCATCAACTTTTCCAACAAGGCATCAGTGTCGCCGCCATCCATATCTGCATCTTTCTGCACGGTGGCGTTCATCTTATCTGCGGCAATGCCGGACTGCGAACTATGCGCCTCATCTATGATAATGGCGAAATTTCGGTCGCTTACATCGCTTATCGCATTGCAAATAAACGGGAATTTTTGAATGGTCGTAATGATTATGCGTTTGCCAGCTTCAATGGCATCCTTCAAATCTGACGAAGAATCCGCATGGGCAAAAATACCGGCACTTTGACCAAACGCCTTGACATTGTCCGTAATCTGCTTATCCAATATGCGGCGGTCAGTCACCACAATCACAGAACTATAAAGCGATTCCGTCAAACTCTTTGCCCGAACCGCATCCATTGTCGCAGGGCACGTCTTAATCAGCTTATATGCAAGCCAAGTCAAAGAATTGGACTTGCCCGAGCCCGCAGAATGCTCTATCAGATAAGTTTTGCCAACGCCGATTCGCGAGACATCTTCAACTAATTTCTGAACAACGTCTAATTGATGGTATCGAGGGAAGATTAATTTTTTCGCATACCGCATCGTATGCGGAACTTTCTTCTGGTTTTTTGCTTCGCCGTAATCAAACAAGACATAGTTCATGATGATGTCGGCAACGACATCCTTCTGCAAAATCTTTTCCCATAGATACGAGGTCTTGTAGCCACCTTCCGTATTGACCGGATTCCCGGCACCTAGACCACCAGGCAAGCCTTTATTGAAAGGCATAAAGAAGGTTCTGTTTGAATCTAAATGGGTGGTAAAGAAAATCTCTTCCTTGTCTAACGTAAAATGAGCCAGGCAACGCCCAAAATTGAGCAATGTTTCCTTTGGGTCACGATCTTCCTTATATTGTTTTTGACCATCGTATCTCGCAGTCTGATGCGTCCACGGATCTTTAAGTTCAAACGTGAACAACGGAACGCCGTTCACATACAGGGCCATGTCGATTTCTAGCCCTGGTTTAGAAACAGAAAAAGTCTGCTGTCTTGTAACCGAGAACTGGTTCTGGGCATATTTTTCCCACGAAATGGCACTATCCGACGGAGACGGTTTAGGATAGAACAACGTGACATGGATATTATCCACATCAACGCCTTTCCTCAAGGCGTCTATCACGCCAAAGTTCTTGATGAACTTGGAAACCTGCTTCGGAATTTCCGTTTTAGGATCACCGCCCTTATATTCCGCAATAACATCACCCTGAGTCGTTTCAAGAAAAGACCAAAGGCGTCGCATATCAAAGGCAAGGACCTTATCGAAATCAGAAGGCCTTCCCCAATAATACTGTTCAGCGGCAGGGGCCTGCGCGTCTATATCGGTAAGGTTTGCGGCTTCGCGTTCTTCGCGGGTGCTACCCACGAGAGCTTTTTCGATAAGGGCTTCAAACGCCTGTTCGTCGGTCTTGCTCGTTTCCATAATTCTAATCTCGTTTAGTGTTTCGTTAACTCTTGATAGACCGCAATCCCTTTCGCCGTCAATAGGTATTTCTGGCGAGGATGCTTGGGCGAATTGGGGTAAAGCATACAAACATAACCTTCTGCAATAGCTGGATTGAGATGATATTCTATAAAATTCGGTCTATGCTTTAATCCTATCTTCTCCATCAATTTGGAGATAGAAAACTCTTCATTGCCAATAACTTTTACCAAGTCAATGACCAAAGGATTTTTCGAATGCAGTAAATCCTGAGCTTGTTCGGTACTTGTTCGGGTACTTGTTCGGGTACTTGTTCGGGTGCTTATCGGGTTGGCTAAATTCGGCTGAATTTGCCACTCCTTTGACGGTTGAATATGCAGATAACGATTTCGCAAATCCCACTTGTCGCCCAGCAACAAATTACGGAAGAATCGTTCAAGATAAACCGGACTGTAATCGACCCCTTCTATGGCATTCTTGTAATTCGCCCGGACCAATGCATTGCGAAAATACCAGGAATGTTCGGCAAACATATCGTTATCGACTTTAAAGCCGAGTGAACGCAAATACAAAATGGTAAAGACAGCCGTTGTGCGAGTATTGCCTTCGCTAAAAGCGTGTATCTGCCAAATACCCGACACAAACTTCGTCACATGAGCGATTAGTTCATCCGATGACAACCCTTTATAACTGAAATTCTTTTCTTGTTCAATATCAAAATCCAAAGCCCGGTTCAAATCTTCCCAATTTAGGTAACGCACCGTATCACCTTTTAGCACCCATTCTTTTTTGGTGATGTTATAGGCGCGGATTTTCCCGGCGTATTTGAATACCTTTTCGAAAATTCTCCGGTGTAACGAAATCAAACCCTGCGTGCTGAAATTTAAAGTATCGGCAGAAAGTATCTTGGTAATGTTTGCTGAGACCTTGTCGGCCTCTTGTTTTTCATCATCATCCGGTTCACGATGCGATTTTGACTGATAATACGACTGAATAAGCTTACACGCTTCGTCAATATCGATTTTGCCTTCAATATGCTTGCAAGCAGTTTCTTTCAAATAATCAGACGTTTTAAGACCGTCAACAGCCTGCAAGCCGATAGCGGTTCGCCAGATAGAAGCCTTCTCTTTTTTATCCGGCTCCCCCTGCTTGATATATTCGTCAAAGTCTGTATAAACGTCTTTTCCCATAATGATAAATTTAGTTTCTAAATATTACAATTCACCTAGTTTAGCAATAACATCGTCTATATTCGTCTTGATTTCATCTATATCCTTAAAGAACTGATAGGGCATTTTTAAGATTTTCACTTTATTACCATCATTGGAACTGTTCGCAAACATTTGCTCAACCTTTGGTAAATCAGGACCGCTAATAAAAAAATTTATCTGTTTGTCTGCGCCAAAAACCATATGCAATCTATAGTTCCCAACGTTTTTGCTAATCGGGATTTCCCAACCAAATGTATCATGAACATTTCCTTTTATCATCTCTGGTTGATTTTTACCATCATATTGCATATTATATTTTGCAACCAAATCTGGAATAATCAAATGTCTTTCTGTGTCAAGGATTATCCTATCGTACCATGCATTTGGAATGTTGATCAAATACGAATCCCGATTATATTGAATACAAAAATGCTTTTTTGCCGATTCATTTTTATGCACCCAATCAAGCAAAGCGGAAGCATTCGCATCATTCACAAGTCGTTTGAAAAGCAAGCAGAAACCTTCTTTTTCCCCATCACGAGGTGTCGCATTATCAATTATTTTCTTACAGTACTCTACAAAAGGTTCCAGAGCGCCACCTTCAAAATACTTGCATACCATTGATTGAACTTCCTTATAATTCGTTAACAGTATTTTGAGATGTTTTTCCCTCTCTGAATTTTCTGTAATATATCGATTTTTTAATCCATTTTCCCAATAATTTATCGTGCCAATAATCGCACGAATTAAAACATGATCTTTTCGATATTCCTCGCAAACTCCATTTTTATCAAACATTTCTTTTACAACATTGTACCTTTCGCAAAATGCGCTGCTATCCCCAATACCAGGTGTAAAGAAGAATAATACTGACCCCCTAAAAAAAGGATGGTGTTCGGCCACAATAAAAGCGTCTTCCCATGTTTTATCAAATAATCCGTTTTCAGAAAACATCTCTTTCGCTTTTTCAATTTCTTCAGAAAGCTGCTGATTTCGGCTTGTAAAAGTTTCCGTCGCGAGAGACTTATAGAAATTACCATCAATAGCCCCAGAAGCTCCGATAATTTCAGTACAAGCCTTTATAACGCTAATTGCAGGTTCAATACTTTCAATAGGTGTATTTTCTACAATGTTGTAAACAACACGCAACATCCTTTTGAAATTATCTTGAATAGAGGCATCCTTTAGTGTTTTGCTATCAGGAATTCGCTCAATAAATTCTGTTACCGCTGCAAAGATTACTCGCTGCGGCCATGTCACAGCATCTTGATTTATATCAAATTTAACATTTTCAAACACATTAAACGAATCATTGTCGTTAACAGTTTTCTTTACATAATCCCAGTTCTCATCAAAGCAATCCAAAACTTTATCTATTGTTCTTAGATAATCTTCAACTAAAAATATTCGCTCATAATAATTCCAACCAAAAAATTTTTCTCTCATTCGCACACTTTCAGCACCATCGTCACTAGAAAAGAATAGGCATAAATCATTATTTTGCTCATTGTCTTTATTGTAAAGAAGTGCTGCTTTGGTAAATAGATATCTACTAAAAAAGTTCATGTATCCAATACCAATCTTCTTATCATCAATTTCAATAATGTTCCGGCATTCTTCTTGAGAATTATTTTCCATTTTCCAAAATAAGTCTATCCATTTGGCATCAATCTTTGTTGTAAAATCAAACCAAAAAGGTTTTACGCCAGCCTTGACCTCATCTGTTCCATACAATCCATTTCGTTCTTTCGCCTTCATAAATTTTACAACTGATGCCTTAAAATTTTCAAAAGGCACTAATGATAATCCACGAGAGTTCATCTTGATATAAAGTTCATCGTTCATATCAAACTTTTCTAGCATCAGGACATAAAAACGCAATCTACTTAAACGACTATATATATCTTGACAGCCACGATTCTTATAATTTTCATCAATAGAATCCAACATATTCAACATGGCACAAACAGTCGGATCACAATAGAAATCATCAGTAAACCATTTGTTCTCTTTTATGGCTTTTGATGGTTTGTAATTCACTAAATCGACAAAAAAACTTGAAGATGTAATCTTCTTTAAGAATTGATCAGAAGTATCTCTTGTTTCGTAGGTAAAACTTGACAAGAAATCAGGATTTTTTCCCAACTCTTTCATGCTCATGTACCAATACAACAAAAACAAGGTCGTTGTGCGTTGCTGACCATCAAGCAGTTCAAAGCCCTCGCTAGATCTTTTTGCAACAGGCTGTTTGGAACCAAACAAAAAACTCAGTTCAATTGACACATCATCTGCAGAAGTTAGGATATTAAATATCGATTCAAGAAAATCCGTCCTTACATCGCTCTCTGTTTCTCGCCCCTGAGCATACGCTCTTTGTATCTTCGGTATAAACACACAAGAAACTGGAACGGTCTGTTCACCAACTTTTATTCCTTTCGTCAATATATCTTCTAACGTATGAAGTTCTGATGTTTGCATAATACAGTCCCTTTTCTATTATTTCTTCCCGTAATTTTCTTTAAATTGGCGTAATTCGTTAAGAATAAAATTATGATATGCTTTTTTATCATTGATATCCCATCTGAGATAACTCGAAGAACACGAGTCATAGATCTTATTAAATACATTTTGCGTGCAAATAGGCACAAAAACCCCCTCATTTATTCTCTCTCGAATTATTTCTCGCTTAATCGCAAAAATCTTATTTTTGTACTGCCGGTTTGTGCCACTATCTAACAAGGTAAGGTTGCCTATCCAATTTTTTCTAGACTCATCGTCATTTTCACCAATAATCTCGTATATTATGCTTAACATTTGCGAAATAATGGCTTGTCGGTCATCTGTTGCTTTTTCATAAACTTCTTTCAACTCAGAATATTCTTTATTCTCCGTAAGGGTCTTCCCAAGAGCCTTTTCGGCCTCTTCAATCCATTTTTCTTGTTCTTCTGGCTTTTTTAATTCATTCGTTGTTGCAGAATCAATGTGTTCTACGTCCCAACCAAAAACGTCTAATGCCTCAAAAGGAAATCTGTATATAGCACATTGCTCATCTCGATTACTTCGTCCCATATCCGAGCGTTTCTTTTTTTCATCTGGTTTGTCAACAATTTTCAGTAATTCCTCGATTCGTTTACAAAGTAAATTAACATTTAAGAATCGCAGCAGGCCTGGAATTTTCTTTTTGTCTTGTGGCTTATCGAAATATAATTCTATGTGATCACCTTGTATTTCAAGATTTTTATTTTCATTCTTTGATATAGGAATATTATCAACAATAACGGAGCAAACTTTTTGTTTTAGCCTTTCGACAAATTGCTCTGTCGTGCACACATTCGTCGAATCATAAATATCCGATATAGCATTTATTGATAAATCTTCTTTTGAAACTCCGTTCTCTTTAGTAAGCAAACCGACAAGGTTGTAAATGCGTGGATTACGATACCAATTTTGAAGCATCCTGAACGCATCCATCACTTTATTCCATTCGCTAATTATTATCGAATTGTCCGCGGATTTCTTATTGAACAAATTGTAGTAATAGCGAAATAAATAATCATCTCCAGAATAGCATTCATCTTTACAGTCTCTGCGATAAAGATATTCAAATATTACATCGATTCTTCCATCCTCTTTCTTTGTATCGTTACTGATGAAAGACCAAAAATCATTGCGATGAAGCGTATTTTCAATCAATTCCCAATCTTTCGCAATGCTAAGTTGCATCGAATCGTACTTAGCATCGGAATTTTTTCTTTGCATGAACAGTGCTCGAATTTTTTCCGTATCAGTAAGTTTTATCTTACCTTTATTTTCATTCAAAAATTCTTGAATGGCATCTTTTTCTGCATCTATCTCGTACCAAATAAACTGAGCGTTGCCTTCTCGATTTGTCGTATTTTGGTTGTTATTCAAAAGGTTAAAAATAGCATCGATGACGGCATTTGCCTTATATCTCTCAGACGAGCACAAGGTAAAAGTATTTTCGGCACAATTTGGATCTTCTTCTTTGCCATTATCTAGCCATTGCGAGATGTAATGATAAGCATTAACGATATGAGCAATGTCAATATCACGGATATCGGACCACAATATTGATTTAAAACCAATGTTTTCAATGATTTCGAAATCATTTGGCCGAGTTTCATAGAAAAGATGATATAATTCTACGCCTTCTTTCTGCTTTAGTTCCTTATAGGATTCGTATTTTTTGTAATGCATAATAAACTTATACAGTACATAAATCGTCGTTAATCTTTGCTGACCATCAATTACCTCGTACGCATCTCGTTCTTCACCGGCAATGTATTTTCTTACTTTTCTCACAATAAGCGGTTGCAAGCTATAAAACGTCCTAGAATCTTTATTTGGCTTAAGTGCAAATTCCAACAGGTCGTTGCACAAGTCATACACCTGTGTTTTCGTCCATCTATACCCTCTTTGATATGAAGGGATAAAAAAGAATCTACCATCAAGCAATTCACTGACAGCCACCTGCTTAATTTCATTACATTTTTTTGATAAATCAAATGTATCCATTTTTATACCACCTTCACCTTTCCGGTTACAACGTCGTTGATGATGATTTGTTTGCGTTCTTGAAGAAGAGAAATTTGTTTTTTATAATTTATTATCAAATTATCAATTTCGCAAACCCTTTTATCCAAATATGACGCAATCTCAACCTGCTCTTTTATAGGAGGAAGTAAAACGATTAATCCTTTTAAAAGCTGTTGACTAAGCGAGGCTCTAATAACAAGATTCATTTCTTTCACAAAATAAGAACGATGAATCGGAGCACGAAAATAATACTTTGAAAAATTTTTGTCGAGATAGCCAACTTTAGGTCTAAACCGTATTAAAAAGCCTGCAAAAACAGCATTCGGAATGGTTTTTAAGCATGTACTTGTAAAACCTATTTCTTCTGCAGTTTCTGAAGTTCTTGTAAAAAAAACATCCCCTTCACATACAGAAAAAACATTCCTTTCCGACATGGATGATTGAGCCAAGCCATTCACCTCAGCAGGCAATGCGTAATTTTTATAAACATCTGAGTAACTAACAAATGGAAAACCGCTACCAAAATAAGTTGAATCATGACTAATCCCATTTATGGTAGTTCCCAATGCTCCCAATTTACACATATTCCAATGTTCGGGGATTTGGCCAATCCAATCGATGCCGCTGTCTTTCATTTTGGCTTTGGGGTCAAGGCCTTTGGTGACGGCATCGTTGATGATGATTTGTTTGCGTTCGTTCAGCAAGTCAATCATTTTCTGCTGCTGGGCAATCGCTTCATCAATCTTTGATGTAACGGAATCTAGATATGATACAATTGCATCCTGTTCTTGCAAAGAAGGAATAGGAATTTTATAAGACATAAAAGAATCAAACGGAACCGTTTTTCTTAAGCCTTTGTAGAGAGGTTTGAACCTTTTGGCGTCATCAATATACAGAAAATAATAGATTAAAAATTTATCTGTTAGCTTTGGATTTTTTCGAAACAAGACATCATAGGCTCCGGTAATCATCCCCTCATATGGCGAAAGACCGACTGCTCTTGGTGTTTCTTCGTTGTCAAAATTGCAAAAAACAAAATCATTCGGTTCAACAATCTGGTAGGCATCAAAAGAAGCAGGAAATTTTCCTTCTGGATTTTCCATATCTCTTTTTACAACGCCTTTTAATGTTAGCGAAAGTAAATCAAATTGAGACGATTGTTTGCCAACAACATTCTTCTTCAGTTTTAAAATATGCTTAATTGCCAACACTTCCCAATGACTTGGAATCTCCCCAAGCCATTTGACGCCACTATCCTTATACTTACTGTATTTCTGCATAGCCGTTACACCTACTTAAAAAAGAGACCTGATAAATCCCTGACTCTGCTTGTCCAATTCAAGGATATCCTTCTCGTTCTCTTTGAGGGAACGCAATGGTGTCGGTTTATAGAAATACTTGTTGAAAGAAATTTCGCAGCCAATCTTTGTCGGGGGCAGGTTAATCCATGCATCATCCACATAGGGGCGAACTTCTCGCATAAAATAACCGTATATGTCGTCCTTCACGGGGATTTTCTCGGTGTCGCGCAATTCACTGTCCGTTTCGTATTCCACAAAGCCCTTTTTGCCGGCCGGCATATAGCCATAATCGGCAAGTTTAGAATCATCGACTCCATACAAGTCTTTCAGGGCCTCGATATCTTTACTATTCGCCTTATGCTCTTTCTTGATGACCGGGGCCGCCTTCGGGTCGCTTTCAGACATCGTGCGGGCAATCGCGTTAAGCACATTGGTCTTCACGTCAAGTTTCAATTTCTTGGCCGCATCTGAAACGGTGTCAAAGAACTTGTTGAAATCCATATAGATGTCCGTGCCTATTTCCTTCATCAACTTCTTGGCGGCATCCATCATCACCTTGCGTTCTTCCCACTTTTTCGAAGCCACAAGGTTTGCGATTTTCTTGTCCGTCATCTTGATTTCGTTTTCGGCAAGGTATTCCTTGATGGCCGGGATTTCCGATTCAAGCCCTTCAAAAACCCGTTTGCCGTAGGTCTGGTACAGCCATTTCGAGATTTCCAATTCGCCCTTGTCGTAGAGCATTTCGTCTATCTTGATTTGGCTGAATTGGCTACGAAGTCTCAGGGGGCGTTCTATGGTCACGTTGTAATAACGGAAATCGTCGCCGTCGAAAATCTTTGAGACAACTTTGGAATCGTCGGAATCCGTTTCTTCAAAATTCTTATACACCTTCAGAATAAGGTCACGATATTTGGGTGTAATCGTACAATTTCGAGAACCGAGATTCTTGCGGAGTTTTTCAAATGCTTGCGATGCATCGATAAGCTGAATTTTTCCCTCGCGCTTATTCGACTTTTTATTCGTCAAAATCCACACATAGGTGGAAATACCCGTATTATAGAAAATGTTGTTCGGCAACTGAATTATGCAATCAACCAAATCGTTCTCTATGAGATAGCGCCGAATGTTACTTTCGCCACTGCCCGCATCACCCGTAAAGAGTGCGGAACCGTTATGAATTGAGGCAATGCGGCTTCCCTGCGGTTGGAATTCGAGAGGTTTCATCTTGTCAATTTCTTCCAAGATAAAGAGCAACTGACCATCCGATGTTCTTGGGGTGCAATCCAGCATTTCCTGCACCCCGGTAAAGTTCGAAAGCGACAGTTCAAATCTATGGTCGAGCAATTCCTTTTCGTGATAAATCTTCTTCTTGTCTTCTTTCCAGGATTTTCCGTAGGGCGGATTGGCAAGCATATAGCCAAAGGATTTGCCCGCAAAGTTGTCTTCGGTAATCGTGTTGCCGTGGCAAATGCCGCTCGGGTCCACGCCTTTGATAATCAAGTCCGACTTGCAAATGGCATAGGTTTCCGCACTGGTCTCGGTTCCAGCAAACTGGATTGCAGCATCCTTTACGCCGATGCTATGGAGGTATTCTCGGCATTCCGTCAACATGCCGCCCGAACCGCAAGCGGGGTCAAAAAGGCTGATGATTTTGGGCAGGTTGGATTTTACCGGTTCAAAAACAAGGTGCGCCAAGAGGGAAATCGCATCACGGGGAGTAAAGTGTTCTCCCGCTTCTTCATTATTTTCTTCGTTGAACTTGCGGAGAAGTTCTTCGAAAACTGTACCCATGCCGACATTGGTCAATGCAGGCAACGTAAGGCCGTCGGGATCCGTTGTTTCCTTGTCAGTCAAGTTGATTCGGGCATCGGTTATGCGTTCAATGATGGAGAGCAATCTGTCGTTGTCGGCCAGTTTCCGCGCCTTGCTGTAATACTCAAAATTTTTGAGCACATCGCGAACGTTGTCGCTGTAGCCATTCAAGTATTCGACAAAATTATCGTAAAGGATATCGTTGTTGTCGGCCGCCTGGGACTTAAGGCGATTTAGCGTCCACTTGCTGGTGTTAAAGTAAGAAAGACCGGTAATGTCTTTCAGCACGCCTTCATCCAGGTTTTCAAGGCCCGTGTCCTTGATTTCTTGCTCGACTTCGTCCTTGGTCGGTTCCAAGAGAGCATCCAAACGGCGGAGAATGACCATCGGTAAAATCACATCACGATACTGTCCACGCAAAAAGATATCACGAAGCACGTCATCGGCAATATTCCAGATTAAAGACACCATCTGGCTATGAGAATTGTCCATAAAAAATCCTTGTTTGTATCCCTTTGAAATATAGACTAATTTTGAACTTGTAGGGATGGAGTGTGTTTTAGGGTACAAAAAAACGCCCACGGAAATGTGGGCGACATTATATGTTAAATGTAACTGGACACTGCTCCTTCGAACCTAATTCAACTAGGGCATTAAAGTGCCAAGTTTCATATATCACTTTGTTCAGGGCGACGAACGCGAGAGCAAGAAATAACTGGATCCTATCGCCTTCGGCTCCAGGATGACGAGAGCGAGAGGCGAAGCGAATTGCCTGTATGCCGGCCTCGGACGCTTCGGCCCTTCGGCAAGCTTAGGGACCTTATCATCACTTTGTTCAGGATGACGAGAGCGAATGGGGTAAAATAGAGATTCTGAAAATTTAATCGGTTTTAACTTGTCGGGTACTTGCAGGGTACTTGATGGGTGCTTGCTGGGTACATGTCCGGTTTACGAGATTCGGCGGCACCCTCCTTTTTTTAGTGGGGTAGATATGCAAAATGGCGGTTAGCAACCGCCATTTCGCTTTAGCCATTTCTAAAATAGGTGTTTATTTTTTAGGGAATAAAAAATTCGCCCACGGAAGTGTGGGCGATGAGAAATGTGAAATGTAACTGGATTCCCTCCCTTCGGTCGAGAATGACGAGGCCGGGAGGCGAAGCGAATTGCCTGTATGCCGGCCTCGGACGCTTCGGCCCTTCGGCAAGCTCAGGGACCTTACCATCACTTTGTTCAGAGTGACGAACGCGAGCACAAGAAATAACTGGATCCCCTCCCTAACGGTCGAGGATGACGAGGCCGGGAGACGAAGCGAATTGCCTGTATGCTGGCCCCGGACGCTTCGGCTCTTCGGCGAGCTCAGGGACCTTATTGCCACTTAATCCGGGCAGGCAAAGCGGATGCTTACTTCTTCTTCGCTGTGCTCTTTTTCGGGGCGGTGAAGTAGTTCTTCATGAACACTTCGAATTCTTCGTCTTCTATTTTGTGCATAACGGAGAGTTTGTCGAAAATCCAGCAAAGTTGTTCGTCGGTTTGGATGGCGATATAGCCGTCCTTGCGGAAAACTTTGAGTTTCAAGAGTCCGCTATCCCAGCGGTTCGAAAGCTTGAAGTCTTCGAGCAGACGCGAATGTTCTTTGCAAATTGCAAGCTTGTCTGCAAATGAATAAATGGGGGCGTAAATGTCCGGGTTGCAGAGGTGCAAGAGTCCGTTGCGCGCGTTTGCCGGGTTCTTCGCGAACTTCTTGGAGGCGAAGTCTTCGAGCTGTTCCTTGATTTCAGAAATCGTCTTTCCGCGAGTTGCAGCCGGGAGCGTGGAGAACTGGTTCAAAATGCCTTGCAAAAAGCTCAGATCCCAGTTTTTGGACGAGGTTCCCGTACCTGCTTTCCAGAGGCCTGCGTTGCCTTTGGACGTGTTCGCAATTTCGTAAAGTGCGGTTGCTTGCGGCGCAAATTCGGTGCCGTTAGTGGGGGCGGCTGGGATTGCTTCGACGGTTTCGCCGAGGAAATTTTCAGCGAGGAATTGGTCGAATGCATCGTAGATTGCTTCTTTGCCCGGTACTTTAAAACGGGGGGCGTTGCTTGCCTTGAGTTCTTTGATTGTTGCCATTCGTTATCCTTTTTTACTTTTTTCTTATTTAAATATACACAGAAAAACGACCGTGTGAACAATGGAATCGCTTTTTTTGGTGACGTTTATCGCATGTTTTTTGGAAAGAATGTTGCATTTTGGCGTATTTTCATATATTTAGATAGGACGGGGCTAGAATGATAAGTAAAAAGGCGAACCAACAATCTTGGATAGAAAAGAGCAATGCAATTATCGAATCCATCGCTGATGAATTTGATTGTGTTTGCTATGTAGATTTGACGAAAAAGTCCGACGAGGATGATGTTGAAATTTTTCATACGAGTCAATTTCTGGTAACGAGTGTACCGGCGCTTCGTGAAGTGTGTAACCTCGAAAATCGTTTAAATCTTATCTGCAAGAATTTTGTTTGTGCCGAAGATCGAGAATTTTTCACTAAAAGTACTCGTCGCGAAACTATTCTTCAAAATTTTGAAAAAAATCCGCAATACATTGTGCCGTTCCGCTGCGAAATAAAAGGAGCGGAAGTTTATTTTCAAATGGGCTTCTTTGCCGACCGGGACGAATCCGCTGGATTGAAGGGCTTTGTCATGAGGTTGCGCAATGTCGATCGCGACATTCGCTTGAAGCAACGGTACGAACTCGATCGCCACTTGAACGAAAGCATTGTTATGAAATTCGGCGAGCAGGTGGAATCGGTGTTTGTGTTCAATCCGACGAAGAATACGTTTAGGACGCTTTACTGCAAGGAATCGCTCAAGGGCGTTTTTCCTGCGGAAGGCCCGCTTGTACGTTCACGTGGATTTGTGGCTAGGGAAATGATCTATCCGGCGGATCGTTTGAAAATGCTTGAAGGTCTTAATGTAGATAACGTTGTTGAACACCTAAAGCACGTGAACAGTTTTCGCATTTTATTCCGTGATATTGCGCTTGGGTATGCTCGTTGGTTCGAGGCTCGCGTGATGCGGTTCGATATCGGCGATGATGATGAATTTTTGGTCGGATTTATCAACAAGAACGAAGATGTCATCAATAAAAAAATCAACGAAAAAGTTCGCGATGAGTTTGTAAGTATTTACCTTATCAATCTAGAAGAGAAAATCATTCATGTTATTCGCCGTGCACCATTCTATGTAGAAGACAATAAGGACGTTTTTGAATTCAATGAAGGACTTGAAAAGGCGATAACTTATGTTCATCAAGATCATCGGTATCTGTGGGAAAGATTTCGAGATATTGAACAATTGAAGAGCTTCTTTGCAAAAGAAGATAAATACGAATTTATTTGCAAAAATATTGGTCCTGACAATTCATGTTTTTGGTGTCGTAATGTATTTCGAGTTTTAGATAGGGTCGATGGAGTCCCTGTGACACTTGTGTTGACGTGTTCTTTGGTGGATAGAGACCAGTCCGAAAGACTCAGCATGAGCGAAAAACTAGCGATTCAGACAAAGGAATTGGAACGTAACCTTTCGATTATTGATGTGCTCGCGTCTGAATATTCGTCGGTCATGTACGTTAATCTTTTGACATTGGATGCGATTCCTTATACCATGAATCCTCAGGTTCGGCATTATTACGATGCAATGGTGAGCGAAAAGACTTCATATTGGGAGGCGTACCTCAAGTTTGTAAATGACATGGTCTATGATGCGGACAAGCCTAAAATGCTTAAAGTGGGCAGTCCTGAGAATATCAAGACTGTGCTTAGGAACAACAAAACATCTGTGACGCTTTTTCGTTCGAAAGTTACGGGCAAGTTGTGTTACAGCGAAATGAAGTATGTGAAGGTTGACGACGAAAACGAAGAACCGACTGCAATTGTTGTTGCTTTTGCAAATCGTGACGAAGAGGTGGGGACGCGTTTCGTGCATGAAAAAATCATGGCGGAATATGACTCTGTTTTGCTTTGCGATTTGTCGAATGATTCCGTCCGAGAAATTGTACCGTCGCAATCGCTGCGTTTCAACAGCGACGTAGAGCGTTACAGCTGTTCGTACCGCGCTCTCAAAATGGCAACACTTGTCGATTCCGAATACAAGGATGAATGGATTCGCCTTTCGAACCCGGAGTACATACAAAAGCTGCTGTCTAACGAAGACCGTAGGGAATTTGTATTTAAAGTTTCTTCGTTCAAAACTCCATGGCTTAGCTTTATGATGCAGGTCGCGGAGCGGCGAGATGGTGTTGCGACTCTTGTCATCATGACTGTTGTTGCTGTTGACAAGGCCCGTTCCGAACGAATGCAGCTGAACCAAAAGATTGCTGAACAGAAACAAGAACTAGAACGAAACCTTTCGATTATTGAAGCTCTTTCTGCGGAATACACGTCGGTGTATTACATCAACCTCGATACCGAAGAAATTACGTCTTATTCCATGAATAGGACAACGGCGAATTCGTTTGGCGAAACGTTCAAACGCAATATCAAGTATTCTGTAGCGTATTCTGTATATGTCGATAAGTTTGTCAGCGGCATTTACAAAAATCGCATGCTCAAGGCGGGTTCCATCAAGAATATCCGCGAGCAGCTTTCGACCCGCAAGAGTTTCAACACCATGTACGTGAACTTCCTCAACCGCTATTGCGAAATGAAGTTCGTGAAGGTGGGCGATTCCGACAAGCCGAAATTTGTCGCTCTGGGTTTTGCCGATAAGGATAACGCACTCCGCAAGGAATTGCAGCAGCAGGCAGTGATTCAGGGCCTTGCCGAAGATTTCGATTTGGTTTGCTATGTCGATGCTGTTTCGATGCGTGAAAATGTTTATCGTTGCACGGACGTGTTCATGCGCATGTTCCCGAATTGGTCGCAAATTCATGGTTTTACGGAACGCCTAGACGCGATTATGAATAAGTTTGTCTATGAAGAAGATAGAGAGAATTTCTTCAAACGGACTCGTACCGATGTTGTTCACGAAAATTTAAAAATTAAGAATGCGTATTACGTAAACTTCAGGGCGGATGTTTTTGGACATATTGAGTACTGGCAAATTAAGTTTATTTTGACGGCGACTGACCCTGTGCAAATTGTTGCCGGTTTCCACAGCGTTGACGAGGAAACGCGCAAGCAAAAGAAAGACAAGGACGCTTTGGAAAAAGCTCTCCAGATGGCGAATTCGGCAAGCCGTGCCAAGACGACGTTCCTCAACAACATGAGCCACGATATTCGTACGCCGATGAATGCGATTATCGGCTTTACGGGGCTTGCGGCAAACCACATCAATAACAAAGAGCAGGTTGCCGATTACCTTTCTAAAATCAAGCAGTCGTCGGAGCATTTACTTTCGCTTATCAATGATGTGCTCGATATGAGTCGCATTGAATCGGGCAAGATGAGCATTTGCAATCGCCCGGAAAATCTTTCGGATATCATCCATACGTTGAGAGGTCTTGTCCTTGCGGATGTACGCTCTCGCGAACAAACTCTTTTGATTGAGCTAGAGAATGTTCACGATGAAATGATTATGTGCGACAAGCTGCGCTTGAATCAAGTGCTGTTGAATGTTGTCTCCAATGCCGTTAAATATACGCTGCGTAACGGCTCCATCTTGATGAATATTGCCGAAAAGCCTGCGGAAGCGGGGGATGCCATTTATGAATTCCGGGTAAAGGATAACGGAATTGGCATGAGCAAAGAATTCCTCGGACAAATTTTTGATCCGTTTACTCGCGTGAATTCTTCGACGGTGAGCGGAATCCAGGGAACGGGCCTTGGCATGTCCATCACGAAGAACATTGTCGATATGATGGGCGGAACCATCAAGATTACTAGCTTGGAAAATGTGGGAACTGAAGTTCTTCTGCAGTTCAAGTTCGAAATTTTGCCAACGCCTGCTGAATATACGACTGTGACAAGGGCCAAGGGCTTGCGTGTTTTGATTGTTGACGACAAAATAGAGGCTTGCAAATCGGTAGCAAGTTTGTTCGAGAAAGAGGCGGTGCGTGCCGATTGGTGCTTGTCGGGGGCCGAGGCTATACCTTATATAGCAAATGCGATGGCTAATCACGATGAATATGATTTGTTTGTTTTTGACTGGAACATGCCCGAAATGAACGGCATCCAGCTCACGCGTGAAGTCCGTAAGGTAGTCGGGCAAGATGTGCCGATTGCCATTTTGACTTCTTACGATTGGATTGAAATCGAAAAGGAGGCTTTGGATGCTGGCGTGACATCGTTCTTTGCGAAGCCTTTGTTCCCTTCGGATTTACACCACATACTTCTCAAGTTCTATGGGAGTTCTGCTGAAAATGAATCTGACGCAGCCATGCTGTCAAAGCAACCGAAATCGTATGACTTTACGGGCAGAAGGGTGATGCTTGTCGAGGACAACGAACTGAACCGTGAAATATCGACTGAGATTCTGGAAGACCTCGGAATTGAAGTGGTGTCGATGGAATCAGGAACGATTGCTGTAGAAAAACTGCGGTATTCTTCGGCGAAGCTGGACTTGATTTTGATGGATGTCCAGATGCCTGGCATTGACGGCTACGAAGCGACCCGCCGGATTCGTGCGATGGAGAACAAGGAAATTGCAAATGTCCCGATTATCGCAATGACGGCAAACGCGTTCGAAGAAGACAAGCATGCGGCAATGGAAGCGGGCATGAACGGGCATGTGGCAAAGCCTGTGGATGTCGATGTGCTTTGCGCGACTCTCGCGAAATTTTTTCGTTAGCGGTTTTTACCTTTTTTCAACGCCGTTATTGAATTCGACGTCGTACCATTTTTCTTCGATGACTTCGTAATCGGAGCCGCCGTTGAAAACGTTTGCGTTGCCATAGACTTCGTAGCCTTTGCGCATTGAGACGGTACAGGTGAATTTTTCGGAAAGTTGCTTGCAAACCTCGGCGACGTAGGCTTCGGGGATTTTTTTGCAATATTCCTGGCCGTTGTCGCTTTCGTCGCAAAGGGTTACGCTTAGGCGGTCGCCGAATTTACGGAGTGCAAAGGAATAGTCTTTGTATGTAAAAAGAGAATTTGATATCGCGGAATACGCGGTGAGTGTTTCCGCATCGCAAAAAACTGAACCTATGACACTGTATTCGTAATCCATTAATTGTAATATAGTTATTAGGGGAAAGGTTTTAGGTTTTAGGTATTAGGTTTTAGGGGATTAGTAGTAGGAAGTGGTTAGTGGTTGGTGGTTAGGATTATTGTCCTGGAGCTTGTCATTCACGAAGCTGTCATCCTGGAGCCTGTCATCCTCGAAGCGAAGCGGAGGGGAACCATTATTTCTTGGTTTGCATTTGGCGATAGGATCCATGCAGGAAATAATGGACTCTATCAGCACTACGTGCTTCCAGAGTGACAATAGCATCCTTCACTCCGTCATCCAGAGGACCGAAGGGACGAAGAATCCAGTGAAGTCTTGACGATTGTGGTTGGTAGGCGGCAGGCAGTAGGCAGTGGAATGTTGGCAGTGGTTAGGATTATTGTCATTCTGGAGCCTGTCATTCACGAAGCTGTCATCCTGGAGCCGAAGGCGATAGGAACCATGCAGGAAATAATGGACTCTATCAGCACTACGTGCTTTC
>JAEEGI010005324.1_pt1 | contig 29620 bp, 27 predicted proteins | sample 8958751 | NCBI WGS metagenome assembly JAEEGI01 (sample SAMN16246545, study PRJNA631951) | gut metagenome | biome: gut microbiome; feature: rumen; material: KS-attached | host: Bos | place: Iran: Karaj | collected 2018-10 | reverse complement strand
ATCTGAGCATCCCGAAAAAATCCTTAAACGAAAAGATACTGCAAGAATACTTCATCTGTATATGAAAAAAGAATTAGGCGTTACGGATGAAGATGATATTACTCCGGCATCCGTGATGAAAGATTTGTACGATTGCAGAGTGTGTGTAAATCATATTGCTCAGGTATATCTAAAAGGTATCATGAAAGCACATGCATATCCTAATGGGTTATTACTCTTTGACTCCGGCTTGGAGATTTCGGATGAGGAGGCAAAAGAAGCTGTAAATAATCTTCCGAAAAGGTAATAATATGTGTTAAGTATGCCGATATAATATATGAAACGGATTTCTTTGCTTTGATACACGGAGGTATCATATGAAGATTGGTGAAGCAAAACCGATATATTATGCCAACAGAAGAGAACTTGTAGATCAGACTCGTGAGCTTTTTGCCCGCAAGGAAAAAGCAGAAAATGCATACAAGCTTACGGGAGATAAAACATTTTCCGAACAGGCAGCTTCTCTTGAAATATCTCTTGAAGCTACACAAAAAGCCTTTGAAGAAAATCAGAAGGTTCTTGATTCTATTTCGGAGCAGGAAGTAGCTGTTTTTAATATGGAAAATTCCAAGCAGCAGGGCGATGCAATGGAAAAGGAAATGGAGAACCTTGGCAAAGTCATGATCGTTTTCAGAAGACTGGCTAAGGGAGATATAGTTCCTTTGACTGATGAAAAGAAGCTGATGGAATATGACGATAAGATGTATCAGATGGCAAAGAATATGCAGGCCATGGCACAGCAGATGGAGAAGGAACACGAAAAGCACAAGTCCCTTTGGGAGGATGAAGAAGAAACCGAATATCTGGACCCTAAGGAAGTGGCCGATAATATGGAATTCGGAGGAGAATTGCCTGATATAGAAATTCCGGAAATTCCAATCGAAATGTAAAGAAATCTTAAACGAAGCTCAATTGTAATTAAACAGCGTTGCTGATACCATGCACAGGTATCGGTGGTACAGCGAAGAATACTACTGTATTCTTCGCTATTTAATTGTAAGGAAGGTATATTGTTTATGAAGTTCTACAAAGTATTATCGACGTTATTAACGGCCACTGTGGTTTTTACCGGCTGTGCCGGATCGGCGATGATCAAAACGCAGCCCAATGAATTTGATGCACAGATCAAGGGAGAGGATTATTTCTCAGAAAGTGTACAGGCATCCTGCGATACTAAAGAGGAGATATCGGATGAAGAGAATTCGGAAGATGTGCTCAGTGAAGAGTCTGTTTCCGATTACTATTCTTTTGAGCCACATGTATATTCGGGAAAATTATCTGAGATCAGGGATGATAGCTATTGGTCTTCACTATATAATCTCATAGATGCGATCCGAAGCGGAGAAGATACTTTCGAATGCTGTGACGAAGAAACCTATCATCTTCTGTTAGATGGCATTACCATGAATCATCTCTATCCGATTGCATGCATGTTTATCACAGAATACAGCGGCGATGATAAACCGGCCTATGAGAATGGTATCGGAAGAATAGAGTATGCCATATCCAAGGAAGAATTCGAGGATAGAAGAATCAAATTCGAAGAGGACATCGAAGAAATATTGAGGCAGACTGTCAGAACCGATTATTCCGATTTTGAAAAGTGTATGGCTCTTTATGAATATATGTGTTACAACTTCACGTATGAATATGATGAAGATCCAATGCGTGATAATGAAGGATCAACTTATCATACGATCAAAGAAAGAACCGGAATATGCTGTGAACTCGGATCCGCATATGCATATCTGCTTCTTCAGTGCGGTGTAGATGCATTGGAAATTCAGAGTAATGACGACATATATCATGCATGGACATATGTAACCATAAACGGTGAGGGATACCATTGTGATCCGACATGGGGACTTACAGAAAAGGATGATCCGATAAGACTTTGGTATTTTATGGAAACGGAACAAGCCAGAACAAATGAAGGATTCGATATGACTACGTTGGATGTACCGTTGTATCTGGATGTAGATTTACATTTCCCTGAAAATATTTCTTTTCCCGCGGATGATGATAAGTTCTTACTTGCCTGGAGCAGTACCTATGACAGTATAGACATTGAAAACAATACTTTATTCTGTACGGACTTTTTTACGGATGAAAAGTATGAGATCAAGTATGATATCTGAAACGCAACAGGTATATTAATAAACTATTGACATATTTTCAGCTCGGATATAAAATCACCATAATATTTTAAGGAGATACACTCTTGAATAATAACGCTATGAGATATTCATACATTTCTATTATTTCCATGTACGCTGTATATGGTCTTAATGGTGTATGTAAATATCCGGGTAGCAGATAAGAGCAGTTTTCCAATATCAAGATGTAGATGATAACCGCTTATCCTGCAGGATGGGCGGTTATTTTATTAAGGAGGTATGTTTATGGATCTGATACTGATAATAGGAAGCGGTGCGGTCGGAAAGATGACAGTCGGTCAGGAACTTATGAAGATCACTGACTTCAGGCTCTTTCACAATCATATGATGATCGAACCCGTGCTTGAGATCTTCGGCAAATTTGAAGGAGATGCTGTCAGCAGACTTCGTGAAGTGGTTTTCGAAGAATTTTTGAAAACGAATTATCAGGGAATGATCTTTACCTATATGTGGGCTTTCGACATGAAGGAAGATTGGGATTATGTTAAATCCGTTACGGATAAATTCGAAGCTACCGGAGGAACGGTATATTATGTAGAACTGGTTGCAGACAGAGCGGTCAGACTTGAGAGAAACAAATCAGAAAACAGGCTTAAGAATAAAGCATCCAAGAGAGATATCGTTGCATCTGAGGGAAGAATGCTCAGGGAAGAGACAAAATACCGAATTGTCAGCAATGACGGAGAGATCCCTTTTGCTAATTATATCAAGATAGATAATACAAATCTCGAACCGGATGTAGTAGCACGAATGATAAAGGAAAGATTTAATCTTAAGGATAAAGGAAATGCGGATATGGTGAACAGGATCAAACTGGATGAAGTTAAAGAGCACGAGATAGATATTCTTCATGAAATGCAGGTAAAGAGTTTTATGCCTCTTTATGAGAAATATCATGATGAAGGGTCTCCTGCGATTGAACCGACCGAGAGGATCAGAAGAAGATTTACCGTCGCAAACAGAAAGTACTATTTTATCCTGTTGGATGGAGCAAGAGTCGGAGTTATCAATATAGGTCATAATGATCCCGATGAGCATGAGGTTTCTTTTATCAGTCCGCTCTTCGTTCTTCCGGAATATCAGAACCGCGGAATAGGGTATGTAGCGATCCAAAAAGCATTTGAACTTTTGCCGGATGTAAAAACTTGGAAGCTGGAAACTATCCTTCAGGAGCCTGCTAATTGTCATCTGTATGAGAAATGCGGATTTGTAAGAGTAGGTGAGGAAAAGCCGGTGAATGATAAAATGACACTTATAGACTATGTTTTGAATAAATGAGAAAACCTCAATCTCAATAAAACCTTAAAGAAATATTTGTTGTATATAAAAGTGCACCGGTGATATTATGCATCGGTGCACAGGGGTACATATTATGAAAAAAGGATGGTTTTATTGATGAAGTTCTACAAGTCTTTAGCTGCGGTTCTGGCAGCGGCGATCATGATTTCCGGTTGTGCGACAAAAGGAGGTACAGGATATCCCGAAGAAGATAATCACGCAATTGATCGAATAGTATCTGAGGAAATTGAAGAGGATGAGGATGATACAGGCGATGATACATCCAAGATTGATGAGTCTGATATCACAGAGACGGAAGAAACAGACTCTGTATCCGAGTACTATTCTTTTACCCCTTATGTATATTCCGAAAAACTTTCGGAGATCCGTGATGAGAAATTCTGGCAGGCTTTCTATAATATGCTAGATGCGATTCGCGCCGGAGAAGATTCCTTTGAGTGTCCCGATGAGGAGACATATTGGCAGGTTATTGATCCTTATACATTAAATAATCTATATCCTGTTGCCTGTGTGAACATCAGTCCCTACTATGGAGATGGACTGTTCTATGAAAATGGCAGAGGTTATATATATTATGCCATACCCAAAGAAGAGTTTGATAAAAAACGTTTAAAATTTGAGGAGGAGATAACGGCTATTCTTCATGAATGTGTCAAAACCGATTATTCCGATTTTGAGAAGTGTCTCTCTCTGTATACTTACATCGCAGATAATTTTACGTACGATTATGAAAAATATGAAACAGGCAGAATTGATCTTGATGAGGGAGGCGTCTACAGCGCGTTTTCCAAAAAGTGTGGAATATGCAATGAAATCGCTTCAATATACGCATATCTTCTTCTTCAGTGTGGAGTGGATGCATTAACGACTGACTCATCGGAGGATGGTCATTCCTGGACATACGTCATTTTAGACGGACAGGGATATCACTGCGATCCTACATGGGCATTGAGAGATGAGGGTGAAGATCTGTTTCTTTGGGATTTTCTGACGACATCGGAATACAGGGCTGAGGAAGGGCTTCATCCCTATCAGATAGGTGCATTCCTGTTTTATGATTATGACTACAGTTATAATGAGACGGATTTTTCCGCTGATGATGATAAATACTCTGAACTGTGGCCGTGTGCCTTTGACAGTCTGGACACTGAGAACAATATAGTTTATTGTCATGAATTCCCGGATGGAACGCCATTTGAATACAGATACTAAGACTATGAGTCAGTAGGGACGGTTCCTACTGACTCATTTTAATATATTCTTAAATATTCTGTCATTGAAGAAATTACTTTGAAAGTGATATTCTTAAAGAGGCGTATTGAGGTAGGGGGTTTTATCATAAGGAGATAATTTATGATAAAACCAATGGGGACTATTTTTTCTGATAATCTTAAATCTGTTTTTCTATCCTGTATTACAGGACTTCTTTTGGATGCCGGTCATATCCCAATAGTATTCTCATCAGATTAAACTGAATATGAAATTAATATATTCTTGTCACTATTGATTCAGTGACCTTTTGGGGTACAGTTTTTGTCTTTGGGAGTATGTGTATGAGAAAAAATCTTTTTTTTAAATAGGCAGTTTATCGCCTTCTTGGTTGTAAGACTATAAGTGACTGGTATATGTATCTAAAATATACCTGTGAGATACCAAATATGTGGAATGCAAGCATTTATGAGACACCCTCACCATATATGATTCTTCCGCCATGGAAGTCGTGAATGATGATCATGGGGACGATGGTGTGGACACCACGGATGATGGGACTGATAGAGATGGGGATGGACTGTCGGACTACATGGAATATTACTTGACGTGGACCAGTCCAGTCTTGATTGATACGGATGAAGATGGGATAAGTGATGCAGATCCAAAATCGATAACAATTAAATAGATTATGATTACTATTTGATAGTGGAAACGAATACGTTTATATATTATGTAGATTATAACTGCTTTTCAAACCAATGGACTAGTGTTACGAATATGTTATATTACGAATTATAAAGGGAGATTATCTTACGTGAAGAAATTTGTAATTGTTTTTATTTCTCTTATTACAATTATACTAGTCATCTCTATAATTTGCTTATTGATTCGAAATAAAGAAAATCAGAAAGAAACAGAAGAAGAGATAGAAAGATTCATTCAGCATGAAATGGATCCGGTAGAGACGGATGATGAGTTTTCCGAGAATATTATAAATAGAGTAGGGGACGTAGTCATATATCGAGGAAAAATAGTTAGTGATAACTTAACCCAGTATGAATTTGTTTTTGTTGATAATTGGACAGAGGATGACACTGGAAAATTATCACATGCCATAACAGAAAATGCTGATATTGTAAAAGGAAATACAGAAATTTTGATTGGCATGGCAGCCGGGAATCAGCCGATTTGGCTTTTTACATTGGATAATACTTCTGACGCTTCCTGTGAAGAACCAGATTATGAAGGTTTCTATCGTTTGCATACATATAATAGATTGTGTGTGGGTTCTCCATATTATATACAATGGATATCATCTATGGAAGGAATTAGAAAACTGGAGACTAATGAAAGTTTTATGAATGACTCTGAAACATATGGCATAGATTGGTATGATGTGTGGCCGGACTTGGAGGAAATTGTAATTATAGAAGGTGAATAGCAAAACTCATCTTGACATCTTATTTTTCACTATGATACATTCAGATAAACCGTTGAGGAAGAGTAAGTAAGTTAGGACCTCCTTTTAAGAGAGAGCTTCGGATGGTGTGATCGGAGCAAAAGTGTTTTAACCGAATGGACTTCTGAGGGCGATCAGAAACGCTTTGCGGAGTATGAGAGACGGAGGTGAATCTCCGTTAACAAATTCGGCATATGGTCGTATGCGCTAAGTGGGTGTGAGTTCACACCAAGCCGGGTGGCACCGCAGGTAAACATTCTACCTGTCCCAGCAGTAACTATTACTGTGGGACAGGTATTTTTTTATCCCTGTCCCGAAAAGGAACCGACAGGTTCCAAGCCAGGAAAGGAGAAAAATATGGCTGACAAGACAATTCCCTACAAGATCTATCTGTCCGAAGAGGATATGCCCAAGGCATGGTATAACCTCAGAGCAGACATGAAAAACAAACCCGCTCCTCTTCTTAATCCCGGAACAGGAAAGCCTCTTACCGCAGAGGAACTTTCTCCCATATTCTGTGAGGAGCTTGTTGCACAGGAACTGGATGATACAACTCCTTTTATCGAGATTCCCGAAGAGATCAGAAACTTTTATAAGATGTTCAGACCTTCACCTCTTGTCAGAGCATACTGCCTTGAGGAGAAGCTGGGAACTCCCGCCAAGATCTATTATAAGTTCGAGGGAAACAACACCAGCGGAAGCCATAAGCTTAATTCCGCAATTGCACAGGCATATTATGCAAAGAAGCAGGGGCTTAAGGGTGTAACCACGGAGACCGGTGCAGGTCAGTGGGGAACCGCTCTTTCCATGGCTTGTTCATATTTCGGACTGGATTGTAAGGTATATATGGTTAAGGTTTCTTATGAGCAGAAGCCTTTCCGTCGTGAAGTAATGCGTACTTACGGAGCGTCTGTTGTTCCCTCACCTTCCGAGACTACAGAGGTTGGAAGAAAGATACTTGCCGAGTTCCCGGGAACTACCGGAAGTCTCGGATGCGCTATTTCAGAAGCGGTTGAAGTTGCTACCAAGAATCCCGGATACAGATACGTTCTCGGAAGCGTACTTAATCAGGTTCTTCTTCATCAGTCAGTTATCGGTCTTGAGACAAAGACCGCGCTCGATAAGTATGGAATAAAGCCGGATATCATCATAGGATGTGCAGGCGGAGGATCAAATCTTGGAGGACTTATTGCTCCTTTCATGGGCGAGAAACTTCGCGGAGAAGCTGACTACCGTATCATTGCAGTCGAGCCTGCATCTTGTCCCAGCTTCACAAGAGGAACTTTTGCTTACGATTTCTGCGATACCGGAATGATCTGTCCTCTTGCCAAGATGTACACTCTCGGAAGCAGCTTCATCCCTTCAGCAAACCACGCAGGCGGCCTTCGTTTCCACGGCATGAGCTCAACTCTTTCCCAGCTGTATCATGACGGATACATGGAAGCGACCAGTGTTGAGCAGACTTCCGTATTCGAGGCTGCCGAGATGTTCGCAAGAGTAGAGGGCATCCTTCCTGCGCCCGAAAGCTCACATGCTATCAGAGCTGCTATCGATGAGGCGCTTAAGTGTAAAGAGACCGGAGAAGAGAAGACCATCGTATTCGGCCTTACCGGTACAGGATACTTCGACCTTGTTGCATATCAGAAGTTTAATGACGGAGAGATGAGCGATTACATCCCTACCGATGAAGAGATCGCAGCATCTGTCGCCAAGCTTCCCAAAGTACCTGAGATGTAATGAATCAGAAAAGGTGATCATTTTAAATGGTCACCTTTTTTTATTGACAATAGATGTTTACACTGTTATTCTAAAGTCACTGAATATAAAAGAAAGCGAGGTAGTCTTAATGTTTGTAAAGAGAATAGTTACCGCAAACGAATATAGTATGACGACCTCGGTTTATGCTCATTGATCTTAAAATGAATTGATATCTGAACCGTGGCTTTAAAGTCACGGTTTTCTTTTGCCCATAGGGCATCTTAGCTGATGGTCTCCATACTATGAATCACATTTATGGAGAATCAAAATTGAGTAAAAAAATAATCAATCAAAACGAAGAACTGACCGGCAGGATCATGTCGGTTCAAAAAAACAGCTTTATCATCGGATATGAAGAAGAGGAAATTTCCGGAAAGCTCAAAGGAAGTTTTTACGGAGAAGATACAGAGAATCTTCCCGTTGTCGGAGACTATGTTACTTTTCGATATAACCCTTTGGGTGAATCAATGATACTTAGTGTGTGCGAAAGAAAGAATCTGCTTCAAAGACCGGATCAGGCCAAGACGGCGGTAATGCAGTACATGGTCGCCAATGTAGACTATACCTTCATTATTACATCTCTAAACGAAGATTACAGTTATAACAGGATAGCAAGATATGTCAGTGTGGTGCTTCAGGGCGGATCGATCCCTGTTGTGGTGCTGACCAAATCGGATCTGTGTTCCAATCCCGGAAGATATATAAGGGAAGTGGAATCCATTTCCGACAAAGTAAGGGTTCATGCCATCTCAGCTATATACGGTATCGGAACGGATGAACTGGAAGAATATATGAAACCTGGAGTTACTATATGTCTGATCGGTTCATCCGGTGCCGGAAAATCGACGCTTATCAATTCGCTTTCGGGGGAGGAAGTAATGAAAACATCGGAAGTAAGAGAGTCCGATTCGACCGGTAAGCATACCACAACACACAGACAGCTGATCAATCTTAAGAACGGCGTATCTGTCATCGATACTCCCGGTATGAGAGAGATCGGGATGGCGATGACAAAAGAGGGAATCGATGAGACTTTTTCGGATATAGTGGAGCTTGAGCGCATGTGCAGGTTCAGTGACTGCAGGCATGATACGGAACCGGGATGTGCCATCAAGGCTGCCATAGAAAACGGAGAGCTCTCGGAAGAAAGATATATGCTGTATAAATCTCTCGGAACTGAGAATCAGAAAAATTATGCCAAGAAAAAGAAGATATCCATGTGGGCTAAGGAAGCCAAAAAATTCAAGGATATGAATAATATCTACTAGAGTCGGCAAGAACCGTCCCCACTGACTCATGGTATAATAAGTATATGTATTAGGAAGGAAACAGAGCCATGAGAAATGAAAAAGTAGCGGAATTCCTTAGAAACAAGGGATTTGAAGATCGTATTGAGGATCATACCGAGACCATAGATACAGTTGAGCATGCGGCACGGCAGATCGGATGCAGCGAAGCGGAGATTGCCAAAACGCTTTCTTTTATCGTAGATGATAAACCTGTCATAGTCGTGATGGCCGGTGACGGAAGGGTAAACAGTTCCAAGTTTAAAGCAAAGTTTCATACCAAGCCTTCCATGGTGCCCAGGGATATGGTTGAAGAGCTGATAGGCTTTCTTCCCGGAGGTGTATGTCCCTTTGGTATAAAAGAAGGTATTCCGGTTTGGCTTGATATATCCATGAAGAGATTTGAATATGTCCATCCCGCTGCCGGGAATGAGTTTACTTCGGTTAAGCTGACTCCGGATGAACTTGAAAAAGCCTCAGAGGCGCTTGGATGGTGCGATGTTTGCAAGGGATGGGAAACGGATGAGAATAGTTAATCTGATCGAAAATACGGAAGGCAGGGCCGGATGCATCTATGCTCATGGCTTATCCTTCTATATAGAAAAAGGCAGCAGGAAATTATTGATGGATCTCGGTCCTTCCGAGGACACCCTGAAGAATGCCAAAAGCCTGGGAATTGACTTAAGTTCCGTAGATGCTGTCATTCTAAGTCATGGTCATTACGATCATTCGGGAGGGATTCTTCCCTATGCAGATGCGGGCTTTAAGGCGGACATATATATGCAGCGGTCCGCAGGTGATGACTATTATGCGGATGACGGAACAGATGCCGTGGGTGGAAGGTTCAGATATATCGGTATAGATAAAAGGATCTGTGATCTGCCGCAGGTCAGGAAGCTTGACGGGGATTTTGTTATTGAAGAAGGAATCGAACTGTTTACCATTAAAGAAAGAACCCATCCGCTTCCCTTTACCAACAAAAGACTTCTGATGAAGGCAGGAGAGGAACTTGTAAGAGATGAGTTTAAACACGAGCATTTCCTTGTTTTGACAGAAGGCGAAAAGAGCCTTCTCATGGGCGGATGTGCCCATAACGGTATCCTGAGTATCATGGATGCTTATTGTGAAAAATACGGAAAAGCCCCGGATACCGTGATAAGCGGTTTTCACCTGATGAAGAAGACAACCTATCGGGATGATCAGGTAAAAGAGATCGAGGATATCGCCCGTGAGCTTAATGAATATCCTACGATTTTCTATACTTGTCATTGTACCGGCCTGGAAGCATTTGATATTATGAAGGCAGTGATGGGAGATAAACTCATCTATGTTCACTCGGGTGATGAGATCATACTTTAAGTTGCAGGTATTATGAGCAGAACTTACAGTGACAATTTTGAGATAGGTTCCATGGAAGAGCTGGCATCTGCCGTAAAAGAATTCGGATTTGTTCCATTTTTTGCGGGAGATATAGAGGGCTTTTCTCTGGAAGAGCACATAGCGGACGGATGCTGGTATATTGACTCGGATCCTTGGGAAGCCTGGGAGTGGAAAGGACCGGTTATCAGGAAAACCGGGTGCGCATACGGAAAATTTCTGGCAAACAAGGCGGTATATATCAGCAGGGAGTGGTTCCCTGATTTTGCCAATTACAGGCGTGACGGGTATGACTTTGACGCCAGGTATGAGGACGGACTTGCATCATATAATGATAAGACTCTGTATGAGCTGGTAGACGAAAATGCCCCGATCCTCTCCAAGGAACTTAAGGAAATAGGAAATTACCGTAAGGGCGGAAAAAAGGGATTTGATTCGTCCATAACCCGTCTCCAGAAGCAGTGTTATGTTATCACAAGCGATTTTACCCATTCCAAGGACAGATTCGGTAATGAATACGGGTGGGGAATAGCTGTATATACAACTCCCGAAAAGTTCATGGGTAAAAAGTTTACCGATAAAGTCTATAAAAGAAGCCCGGAAGAATCACTGGAAAGGATCGTCACGCATTTTAAGAAGATCCTCCCGGATGCTGATGAGGTGCAGATCAGGAAAGTGCTGAAATAAAAGGTTTCAGTCTAAAAAAAGGACCGACTTAAGAACAAAAAGCGGTCCTTTTTTTACAAAATACCGTTAGTGAACGATCTGAAGCAATGTTATCCTTAATATATAGTATAGAAGGGCCAAAGTCGGCAGAAAGGAAAGAATAATGGAGAATTTTTCATTCTATTCACCCACTTGTTTTATATTCGGAAAAGATTCTGAGGAAAAGACCGGAGCTTGCGTTAAGAGGTTCGGCGGAAGCAAAGTCCTCATTCATTACGGCGGCGGAAGTGTAGTTCGTTCCGGGCTTTTGGACAGGGTAAAGCAGTCTCTTGAGAAAGCAGGCGTTTCTTATGTAGAGCTCGGAGGAGTTAAGCCCAACCCAAGAAGCGGACTTGTATATGAAGGAATCGAACTTTGCAGAAAAGAAAACGTTGATTTTATCCTTGCGGTAGGCGGAGGAAGCGCAATTGATTCTTCCAAGGCAATAGCAGCAGGCGTACCTTACGAAGGAGATTTCTGGGATTTCTATCAGGGAAAATGGATAGAAAATGCCCTTCCCGTAGGAACCGTTCTTACGATCGCTGCAGCGGGAAGCGAAGGAAGCCCGGATTCCGTAATTACCAAAGAGGAGGGAATGTTTAAGAGAGGCGCCAGCGGAGATGCCATCAGACCTAAATTCAGCATCCTTAACCCCGCACTTACCCAGACCCTTCCCGCATATCAGACCGCAGCAGGAATTACAGATATAATGGCTCATCTCTACGAGAGATATCTGACCAACTCCGAGGAGGTTGAAGTAACCGACAGACTCATCGAGGCACTTCTTCTTACGATGATCCATGAAGGACCCAGAGTAATTGCAGATCCTGATAACTACGATGCAAGAGCCAATATCATGTGGGCAGGAACCGTAGCTCATAACAATACATGCGGTGTCGGAAGGAGCCAGGACTGGCTCAGCCACTCTATCGAGCATGAACTTTCAGCCCTTTATGACTGTGCACACGGTGCGGGACTTGCGGTTACCATGCCTGCTGTATTTACATATGAAATGAGCCATAATGTTATGAGATTTGCCCAGGTGGCAGTGAGGGTATGGGGATGCCAGATGGATTTTGCTCATCCCGAAGTTACCGCAAAGGCAGGTATTGAGGCATTCAGAAACTTCCTTATTTCCATCGGAATGCCTAAGAACTTTGAAGAGCTCGGGGCTAAGGAAGAGGATATCCCTAAGTTGGTTGATGTCCTTTGCAACGGCGACGGAAGAAAAGGAACCATCTCCGGATTTATCACTCTTAATGAGAAAGAGTGCGCTGAGATCTACAAAATGATGGTTTAATCAGAGGAAAAAAATGATCATTAGCGGACAAACATTTGATGAAGAAAGAGCACTTTACGGAAGAGACGGGATCGTTGCCATTGATTGCAGATTCGACGGACCCGCCGACGGTGAAAGTGCATTTAAAGAAGGAAAAAATATTGAGGTCAGGAATACTTATTTTAATCTCAGATATCCCTTCTGGCATGACGATAACCTGACAATCGCCGACTGTGAGATGACGGATAAATGCAGGGCTGCGCTTTGGTATACGAATAACGCAACCATCACAGATACCAAAATGCATGGTATCAAAGCTCTCAGAGAGTGTTCGGATATCAGGATAAAAGACTGCGATATCATATCTCCGGAATTCGGCTGGTCGGTAAACGGTATCGAGATGAAGGATTCGAGTGCCGAAAGCGAATATTTTATGATGCGTTCAAACAATCTTAAGTTCGAAAACGTATCCTTAAAGGGAAAGTATTCCTTTCAGTATATAACCGATTCTGTATTTGAAAATTGTAATTTTGATACAAAGGATGCGTTCTGGCACGCCAAAAATGTAACGGTAAGAAATTCGATCGTTAAGGGTGAGTATCTTGCCTGGTATTGCGAGAATGTGACTTTTGAAAACTGTACCATCAGCGGAACACAGCCTCTTTGTTATTGCAAGAACCTTAAGCTTATCAATTGCAGGATGATTGATGCTGATCTTGCTTTTGAGAAATCTGATGTGGATGCTACGATCACCACACCAATGATAAGTATTAAAAATCCGACTTCCGGAACTATAAACGTACCTGAAGTGGGCGAGATCATAATGGATGATCCGGGTGCAAAGGGTATTATTAAAACAAGTTAAAGGGGAAAATGTATGAGTATTGATCTGAACAAAATGCCGAAACTCGGTTTCGGACTTATGAGACTTCCTGAAAAAGACGGGGTTATCGATCATGAACACGTATGCAGAATGGTTGATAAATACGTGGAAGCCGGAATGAATTATTTTGATACGGCATATGTATATCACGGGGGAAAGTCTGAAGTAGCGGCAAGAGAAGCTCTTGTAAAGCGTTACCCAAGGGAAGATTTTATGGTAGCAACCAAACTTCCCGCATGGGAGATCAAGAAAGAAGAGGATATTGAAAGAATCTTTAAAGAACAGCAGGAAAGACTGGGTGTTGATTATTTTGATTTCTATCTTCTGCATTCCATAGAGGAAGGAAACAATTATGACGTATATGTGAAGTATGATTGTTTCGACTGGGGAATGAAGAAGAAGGCCGAAGGGAAAATAAAGCATTTTGGTTTTTCTTTTCATGGAAGTCCCGAGCTTCTTACAGAGATCCTTGATAAACATCCCGAGGTTGAGTTTGTTCAGATCCAGCTTAACTACCTTGACAGAACAAATCCCGTAGTAAGATCCCAGGAACTGTATGAAATACTTCATGAGAGAAATATTCCCATTATCGTAATGGAACCTGTTCGCGGAGGAGCGCTTGCGAGCATGGCTCCCGAGATCGAGGAGATCTTTAAGAAAGCAAGACCCGATAAGTCAGTTGCATCATGGGCACTTCGCTTTGTCGGATCACTTCCCGGAGTTATGACGATTCTTTCGGGTATGTCCAACGAAGATCAGATGAATGATAATATCGGAACATTTAAGAATTTTGAACCCTTATCCGATGAAGAGTTTAATATCGTTAATAAGGTTACCGATGAGATCCTTCGTATTCCTCAGATCGGATGTACCGCATGCAAGTATTGCTGTGACGGATGTCCTATGAAGATAAGTATTCCGGATGTGTTCAGAACCATTAATACACTTCGAAGATATCCGGATGACTGGAGAAGTAAGAATTTCTATTCCGGATTAACCCAGAGATCCGGCAAGGCATCCGACTGCGTAGGCTGCGGTCAGTGCGAAAGAGTATGTCCTCAGCATTTACCTATTATCGAACTTATGAAAGAAGCTTCGGAAATTCTCGGATATTGATAAAAAAAGTTGTTGACCCTTCCCCAAGGGAACCCTCTAAGGTGATATTATAAGAAAGGAGGTTCCCATATGAACGACAAAATGACATCGGGGGAAATAGCAAAAAAGGCGGGCGTATCACAGAAAGCAGTTCGTCTCTACGATGAGAAAGGACTTCTCAAACCATCGGATTATTCCGAAGGAAATTATCGTCTGTATGACAAGGAGGCACTTCAGGTTCTTGAAAAGATCGTAGCACTTAAACAGATCGGATTTTCACTTGAAGAGATCAGAGACAATCTCATTCAGGGAGAAGCATCGAATGTTGAAGAAGCTTTGAAGATCCAGCTTAAGAACATGGAGGAACAGAAGTATCGTATTGAAAAAGTCATCGCAGCGATACATCGAACTTTCGAAAGAAAGAGCAAAGACCTTGACTGGGATGATGTGGCCGAGATGGTCAGGATGATCAATCTGGATCAGTCGGCGGATGAAAGACACTGGGATGCTCTTAAGCATACCTCTCAGGAAGAAGACTGGTATGTAAAGATATTTAAATCCCTTAACCTTTCACCGGATATGAAGATCCTCGATCTCGGATGCGGATATGCCAAGCTTTGGAGAAATAATCGGGATGCTATTCCGAAGAACACCAAGATATTCGGATATGACATTCACGGAAGCTGGGCTGATGATTTCGAAAAGTATCTGACGGAAAACAGGGGTAAGCTCCCCCGCGGAGTTGAGATATCTCTGGAGTTCGATGATCTGGAAGGTGAGAGCGCATGGAAGAAAATCTCCAAAGATAAAGGTTATGATCTTATAATAGCCCATTATCTTAGCTATCAGGTAAAAGACTTTGAAGCGCTTGTGGAAAGATCAAGTAAGGTGTTGGGAAAAGGCGGAGTATTTTCCTGTAACTCTGCAGCAGTTAACGGATGGCATTCTTTCAATAAAGAATATTTAAATCGAGCAGGACTTAATTCGTCATTTATAGATGAGATCGTAAGTGCGGAACAGTCCGGACAGGATGCCTGCGATGAAATGCTTAAGAAATATTTCAAGAAGGTAGATATGATGATCCTCGAGAACACCTGGCATTTTACGGAGGCGGAAGAACTTTTCGATCGCATGTGCGCAAGATATCCCGGTCAGCAAAAGTACCTGAATGACAATCGAAAGAAGATAATAAAAGTATTCGAAGACGACATTAATAGCAATGGAGAGATTGCATATACTTATGGTTCTCTTTTCCGCAGATGCAGTAAATAACTAAACAGATTTTCTCTTTATATCAATCCTTTAACCGGCAGGCATGTAAAAGTGCCTGCCGGTTTTTTGATGAAAAAATATACAGCGATTATATTGACGATATATGGTTAATTCTTAGTCTTGGGGGTAATATAATAGAAAATGATCGGATCGGACGGAGGTGATCATATGGGAATAAACTATTGTAAATTATCGGAAGAACAATTGGATGTATTTATCGAAATGCGAATAAAGCAGCTTCGTGAAGAAGGAGCTACTGAGGATATAGATCTTGTACCTAACCTCAAGGATTATTACCACAGACATATGAGTGACGGAACTTTTGTATCCTGGCTTGCCATGGACGGAGATAAAATTGTGGGGACAAGCGGAATGTCTTTTGTGGAAAAACCCCCTTATTTCAGTTGTCCCAGTGGAAAGATCGGACTGTTATCCAGCATGTTCACGGATCCGGAGTACCGCAGAAAAGGTATAGCCAAGGAACTGTTAACAAGAGTGGTTAATGAGGCAAAAAGCTATGGATGCGGATGTGTTCAGATAACGGCTTCGGACATGGGTGTACTTCTGTATACAGACTTCGGTTTTGTCAAAAACGGAAATTTCATGCAATATAAGTTTTAGGCGAAAAATCCGCAAATATGGTAAAATAGAGGCGTATGTTTCGGTATGTGAAATATACGTCTTTATATTTGCCTTATCCGGAGAAGAACGAACATGAGCAGTTTTAAGATTTTGGCGGATACGATAGTGAAGATGTATGTCACATTGCTTCCTGCCATCATTGCCGGGATACTCGTTATGGTCTGGTGTAAGACCGGTTTGATGAAATCGGCGATGAAGCCTATGGACATGGGCAAAAATTTCCGTGACGGAAAGAGGATATTCGGGGATAACAAAACCTGGAAAGGTTTTATCGGATATCTGATCTTTGGCGCGGTCTCTACAGTCATCTGGGGCGCTGTTTGCCATGGCACAGGGATCGATCATCTGAATTATTTCTATGTTAATCATGAGAACACATTTCTTTTCAATCTGATGATCGGGGTTCTCCTCGGACTCGGATATGCACTCTTTGAATTACCCAACAGCTTTCTTAAGAGAAGATTGGATATAACACCCGGAAAGACGACATCGGGAGGATGGAAAGCATTTTTTATTTTCCTCGACCAGGCGGATTCGATATTCGGATGTGCCCTTGTTGTGTGGCTATTCTATGATCTGGGTATCGGTCTGTATCTTCTTTATGTTCTGGTAGGTGCTTTTACGCACATTGTCATGAACATGCTGTTGTATGTATGCAAACTCAGAAAAAACCCTTTTTAGTATTGGAGAAAAGACATGATCGTACGACTCGCGCTTGATGAAAAGAGAGAAGACAAGCTTGGTAACAAAGGAAAATTTCTTCTTCAGATGAAGAAGAAGGGATTTAACGTCCCCGGCGGATTTATTCTTGATACGGATATATATGATGAGATCATGGCGGCCAACTCAGTGAGTGATGCCATAAGCGAGTTGCTTTCCGGATTAAACAAGGGAAATGTTAAAAAAGTTTCCGAAGAGATCAAAGCATTGCTTGATACGATTAAGATTCCCTCGGATATTTCAAAGCAGATTGATAAGCTGGCATCCAAAGATACTTTGTACGCCGTAAGAAGCAGCGGAAGTATGGAGGATCTTGAAGAGTATTCTTTTGCCGGACAGTACGATACTTTTTTAAATGTAAAAAAAGAAGACATCTGCAAAAGTGTAATTGATTGTTACAGATCAATGTTTGGAGAAGTTCTTCTTCAGTATGTGGTAAATAACAGGATCGATGCTGCGGCAATGAAGATGTCTGTGGTTGTGCAGGAGATGGTTCCTGCAGACTTAAGCGGAATCTGTTTTACCATAGATCCGGTAAACGGATATGATAAGGAAATGCTGATCGAGGTTTCCGAAGGTCTCGGTGAAAATATCGTAAGCGGAAAGACAGCACCCGAGCAGTATTTCTACAACTGGTACTATAAGAAGGAAGTCAGAAGGGCAAAGAAAAATAAATTACTGGATGAAGATACGGTTGAAACGTATGCATCGGTTTTTTCGGATATTCAGCGTTTCTTCGGATATCCCTGTGATATCGAATTTGCCATCAAGGAGAACAAACTCTTCATTCTTCAGGCAAGAAGGATAACCAAGATAGGATACAACGGGATCGTTGATATGTGGACTACCGCGGACTTCAAAGACGGGGGTGTATCTGCAACGGTATGTACTCCCTATATGTGGAGTTTGTATGAATATATTTGGGAATTTTCGCTTCGTTCTTTTATCGTAAGATCAGAAATCCTTAAGGATGAGGAACTTCCCAAAAAGCTTGGCGAGATGTTCTACGGACGTCCTTACTGGAATATGTCTGCCGTTAAAAAGGCGATGAGCCAGGTTATCGGATATAAGGAAAGAGAATTCGACAGCGAATACGGTATCATCGGAGATTATGAGGGCGATGGCCAGACTACCAAGGTCACTCCTTCAACAGTAGCAAGAATGATCCGTATAGTGATCAAGCAGAGCAGAATCCTTAAAGGCCGCAGAGAAAACAACCAGAGGTATAAGGATAATCTGCTGAAGCAGTATTACAGATATAAAGATAAATATGACAATAATAAAATTGAGAACATTGAAAAGGAATTCGTAAGGATCACTAAGAAAACGTATCTCAGAAGTGAGACCACATATTTCTGGCAGATCTTTATCAATACCATTCATCAATCTCTTTATAAGGACAGTTTATTAAAGTATGTATCCGAAAGCGAATATCTGTCGCTTCTCGGAAACATAGACAATATTTCACATCTGCTTCCTTTTTATGAGATGTGGGATGCGACAAGACAGATCCGCAAGGATGAAAGAGCTTTTTCCTATTGGAAAGAAACGAGTGCTGAGGAAATCGCCGGAGAGCTGTCCGCTGCAGATAATTACATCCCTGTAATAAAAGATATCATAGACAAATACGGATATCATTCCGATAAAGAGTTGGACATCACGTATCCTTGTTACTATGAAGAGCCCGAAACCATCATCACTATGATCAAAGATATGGTGGTGCTGGAGGATTCATATTCTCCGTTGGAAGACAAAGAAAACGGACATAGAATGTATTCGGAAGTCTTGGGTAAGATAAAAGCTAAAGTATCTGACCGAACCTTCAGAAAGATCGAGAAAAAAGTGTCCGGTATGAGAAAGATGCTGTGGTGGAGAGAAGAGTTCAGGGATGTATCCACCAGATTCTATTACATGCTCAGAGTATATACGATGGAGTATGCAAAATATCTGACAGACAAAGGCGTTCTCGAAAGATACGAGGATGTCTGGTTTTTGAAAGTAGGAGATCTTTGGGATTATATTGACGGCAAGAAGACCAAGGAAGATCTTCGAGGCATTATAAAACGAAATAAGTATTATTACGATTGCTACAGGAATTACATAAGTGATAACGAGATTGGAACGGTATTCTCGAAACACAGAGATGATGTAAAGGCCAAAGATTCATCTATCAAAGGATTGGGTGCAAATAACGGTAAGGTTACCGGAATTGCGAGAGTCATTGAGGACTTCTCACAAATTGACAGACTACAGGAAGGAGACATTCTTGTTACAAGATTTACAGATACAGGGTGGACTCCTAAGTTTGCGATTCTGTCCGGAATCGTAACGGAATATGGCGGTATCCTGTGCCATGCCGCGATCGTATCCAGAGAGTATGGCATACCTGCGATCGTTTGCTGTAAGGATGCAATGCAGAAGATCCGTGACGGACAGACTGTTACCATAGACGGAACCACCGGAACCGTTACGATAGTTAAGTAATCGGAGAACAGCTATGAAAAAAATCGTAGGGTTTTGGAATCCTTCAGTGATCCTTACCTATATTGGCATGAGCTTTGCCATACTCGGAATGTTCCTTGCGGTAAATGCGATGATAAATTTCTCCTTTATCTGTCTTGTGCTGTGTGGGATATGCGATCTGTTTGATGGTATGGTCGCAAGAAGATTCAAGCGAAACGAAGATGAAAAAGCATTCGGAATAGAATTGGATTCTCTTGTAGATGTATTGAGTTTCATAGCTCTTCCGGTGACCATTTTTATGAGCATCGGATTCAATTCCCCCATACATCTGATTATTTATATACTTTATTCAATCGCGGGAATCGCAAGGCTTGGATATTTCAACGTTGTCACTGCAGACGGAGACGGCCCCGTAAAATATTACTCCGGGCTTCCTATCACATATGCTGCACTTGTATTTTCTTTAATGTATCTGACAATTAATTTACTCGGAAGCGATGCGTTTATGATCATATATACACTGTCAATGGTCGCAGTAACTGTCCTTGAGGTGCTTAAGATTAAGATCGCAAAACCCAAAGGTCTCGCGTATTTATTTTTCGGAATTCTGGCAATAGCTGTTATAGCATTGTATATCATTACGGCATGAAAATATACGACAGGAAAACAAAGGAATATGAAGAAATAGTCCAGTATGGACAGGGCACCCTTAAATTCCTGTACGGTAATTTCTTCGGAAGGTTACTTCTGAGAATAGTTGTTTCGCCTTCTATGTCACGCTTATACGGCAGGATTAATTCCGGACACGGAAGTAAAAAGAAAATTCCGGAATTCATACGATCGAATGACATCAAGACGGATGATTTTGAAGACAGGGAATATGTTTCGTTTAATGATTTCTTTACAAGAAAACTTCGAGAGGGAGCAAGGATCGTCGATACCGATGAAAACAGGCTGATATCACCTGCTGATGCAAAACTCCTTGTCTATGATATTGAGCCGGGTCTTAGGATGAACATAAAAGGCAGGGACTACTCTGTGGAAGAGATCGCACCGGGAATACCAAGTCTTGAGGAATATGCAGGAGGTAAATGCCTGGTTTATCGTCTGTGCATGGACGATTATCACAGATATTGTTTTGTGGATGACGGATCTGTGGAGGAAACTCGTGTGATAAAAGGCAGACTGCACACGGTCAGTCCTTTATCCAAAGATTACAAAATATACAAAGAAAATCACCGTATTGTGAGTGTATTGTCTACGAAACATTTCGGTGAGGTAATACATATCGAAGTGGGAGCACTTCTTGTAGGCAAGATAGTAAACAGAGAAATAAATGAGTTTACAAAAGGTGAGGAAAAAGGTTTTTTTGAACCGGGAGGATCGACTATCGTACAGCTTTTTAAAAAGGATACTGTAAATATAGATGAAGATATCATGATTCAAAGTCGTGATAACATTGAGACAAAAGTATTATTCGGGGAAGGAGTCGGATCGGTATGTTAAAACGAATCCATATATATATGAAGGAAAGGTATCCCCTGATACCGAGACTGATACTGGGATTGATAGTTTTCCTTGAAATACATTTTATAATTCTTCTTAACGAAGGAGTCACTAAGTTCAACATCGGTGTACAGGAATTTGTCGGTGCTTATACAGTGTTTGCCTTTTTGCTCTGGTTAAGAATAGCCGATGATCTGAAAGATTTTGAGACAGATAAAGTATTATTCCCCGACAGACCTCTTGCAAGAGGAGATGTTTATAAGAAAGACGTTGTAATAGTATGCGCCATTGTCGAGGCTATAGCAGTTATTTTAAATGTTCTGTTTATGAACAATATTCTTTTCTTCTGTATCCTGTATTTTTACGGATATCTGATGAGTAAGTGGTTTTTCCAAAAAGCGAAGATTCAACCATCGCTACCGCTTGCTCTTGTCACACATAATCCGGTTCAGATGTTTGTGAATTTGTATATCATTTCATTTACGGTTATAAAATACGATCTTCGTGCTGTGACGCTCACAACGTGTATGACTTTATGGACTTTATATTTCCCTGCACTTATATGGGAAGTGTCCCGTAAGATCAGAGCGCCGAAAGATGAGAATGATTACACAACATATTCGAAACTGTTCGGATATAAGAAGGCTACAAGATTTGTCATGATCCTTACTATCGTTGATATCATAACGAATTTTATTCTCGTATTCAGACTGAATAAGATTTCGATCGTGGTGCTGTTCCTGCTTGTATCATGGATGACATGGAAGTTTATCCAGTACATGAAAGATCCGGAGAGATTTGTGATCGTAGACAAGGTCGAAAGATATACCTATCTGCAGGAATCAACGATGCTCCTGACAATAGTTGCTTTCCTGATTTTCGGAAGGATATAGAATGTACGGAAGTAAAGCTGACAATCTCATAAAGATGAAGGAGGCAGGAATAAATGTTCCTGCCTTTGAGATAATAGAATTCGGCGAAGAATTTGATGAGAAGAAATTTGAGACATATACCCGCAATGTTGCTGTTCGAAGCTGCTGTAATCTCGAGGACGGAGCAGATCAGAGTTTTGCGGGACAGTTTGCTACATATCTGAATGTAAAACCGGGAGAGATAGCGGGTAAGATCGCTGAATGCAGAAATTCCGTAAATGCCGAGAGTGTGCTCGCTTACATGAATAACCGCGGACTCAAACCTGATGCGCTGAAGATGTGCGTCATCGTACAGGATATGGTGGATGCATGCAAAGCAGGCGTTCTTTTTACGGCAAATCCTCAGGGACTGCTCAATGAATCTGTCATAGCCTGCGGAAGAGGCTTAGGAGAAGGTGTTGTTTCGGGTTCGTCTGAGACGACTACTTATTACTATCATCTAACGGATAAACTGTATTATTACGAAGGAAAAGAGGATCTGCTTTCTTCGGATGAGATAGATAAGCTGATAGAAGTATCTTCGAAGATCAAAGAATTGTTCGGAGAATATCTCGATATCGAATTCGCTTTTTCGGACGGCAGATTATATATACTTCAGGCACGACCCATAACAACCATAAATGCGGATAATCCTCTGATCCTGGATAACAGTAATATCGTGGAAAGTTATCCGGGGCTTTCACTTCCTCTTACGATTTCTTTTGTACACATGGTATACAGCGGCGTCTTCAGAGGCGTAAGTCGAAGAGTTCTTAAGAATGAAAAGGAATTAAATAAGCACGCTGATGTTTTCAACAACATGGTTGGTAATGCAAACGGGAGAATGTATTACAAGATCAGTAACTGGTATACGGTTCTGAAATTTCTCCCATTCAATAAAAAGATCATACCGGTCTGGCAGGAAATGCTTGGGGTGAAAAATAAATCGGTAAACGAAGGAGATGTTGAACTTAATCCTTTTGTCCGTTTTATGACCTATGTAAATTCATTTTACGAACTTGTTTCCGTTCCGAGGCATATGAGGAGTCTCGAAAAAGAATTCGTAAGAGTAAATGATCACTTCTATGACCGTTATGATCCGGATATGGATCTGAAAGAATTGATCGGACTATATGATGAAGTGAAAGAAAAGCTTTTGAGTATCTGGGATGTTACTCTTCTTAACGACATGTATGCATTCATCTATACGGGGCTTGTTAAAAGCAGGCTGCGAAAAAAGTCCGGACAGGATGATGCTTTTGTTAACAGATATATATCTGGCATAACCGATATAGAGAGTATGAAACCGGTTAAAGCTCTCATTGAACTGGCATATAAAAAGGATGCGCTTTCTGCAGAGGAATTTGAAAGATCCAAGGCCGAATATATAAGACTTTACGGTGACAGGAATCTTGAAGAACTGAAACTGGAAAGAAGAACATTCAGATCGACACCGTCTCTTCTGGATGAAAGAATTGCAGAATACAGGAAAGATCCGGGCAGACTAAAAAAGCTTTATGAAGACATCAATAAAAATGAAGCGGTACGGATCAAAGCCGATCCCTTAACTCGATTTCTCGGAAAAAGGTGCGCAGTCGGGATTGCGGGCAGAGAAAAATCCAGACTTAATAGAAGCAGGATCTATGGAATCGTAAGACTCATCTTTGATACCATGGGCTTTAGATTTGCACAAGCCGGTCTTCTAGATAAAGCTGAAGATATTTATTATCTGACAGTTGATGAAGCGTTCGAACTTGTAAGTAAACCGGCAGATATGAAGTCCGTGATAGATGAGAGGAAAGATGCATACTCGCTGTATGAAATGCTTCCTCCATATACGAGACTGGTCTTTGAAGAAAGAGAATTTGATAAAAGACATTCCAATGTAAATTCACATAAAAAGAAAAATAACGAAAATATACTTCAGGGAGTTCCGTGCTCCGGAAGCGTAGCCGAGGGTGAAGCACTTGTTATATCAGGTCCGGGTGATGCACACGATGTTAAAGATAAGATACTTGTTACCAAGATGACCGATCCAGGCTGGGTATTTCTGCTTGCTACAGCGAAAGGGGTTATATCGGAAAAAGGATCGCTTTTGTCACATACCGCGATCATATCCAGAGAACTTAATATTCCTTCCGTAGTAGGCGTGGATAAACTCACTGATACCGTCAGAACCGGAGATATGATCCGGATGGACGGAGGAACGGGACGCATAGAGATCATAGGGAGAGCCTGATGGAACTTGTTAAAGTGGGACTTGAAAAACAAAATATCAAAAGATTCGTGAATCTTCCCAAGAAGATATATTCCGCTAAGGACAATATGGAAAGTTCTTCTCAGATGAGATCGCTCCTGGAAGGAACTCATCCCTTGTCGAAATATTTTGATCTGAATGCATATCTGATCATAAAAGACGGAGATACGGCAGCAAGATTTGCGATAACCACATATCCGAATGATACTACCGCATATCTGGGATTTTTCGAATGCATTAATGATAAAGATGTTTCTTCGTTTCTATTTACTGAAGCCGAGAAAATAGCAGGAAATAAAAAGTGTCCGGTTATCGTCGGCCCTGTTGATGCATCTTTCTGGTTGGGTTACAGATTGAAGATCAATAAGTTTGATCTTCCTCCCTATACCGGGGAACCGTATAATAAGGACTACTACTTGGAGCTGTTCCAAAACAGCGGATACAAGATCAGTGAGCATTATATTTCGAGCGCCTTTCGATCTGTCGGGGAAGATTACGTAAATGAGAAATTTGAAAACAGGTACAAGGAGTTTCTGGCTCAGGGATATAAGATAGAAAGTCCGAAGGTTGAAGAATACGAAAAATGTGTTGAAGAAGTATATGAACTTATAACAGAACTTTACAGTGATTTTCCTATATATAAAAATGTTTCCAAAGAAGATTTTTGCGAATTGTTTGGGAGTTATAAGTCCATAATGAACATGAGCATGACAAAGATGGCGTATTACGAAGGAAAGGCTGTTGGATTTTACATAAGTCTTCCCGATTACGGAAACAGAGTCTACCACGCCGGACTTTTGGATATTCCGGGAATATTAAGGACAAAAAAACATCCTAAGCGTTATGTGATGTTATATATGGGAGTGGATCAAAATCACAGAGGGCTGGGGAAAGCCTTGGTATATGCGATCATGAAAGAGCTTATGCAAAACGGACTTCCCAGTATCGGTGCACTTGCAAGAGACGGTAAGGTGACGCAGAACTATGCTGAAGAAGAAAAGACGGATATTTATGAATACGTACTTCTGAAGCATGAATTAGATAAATAGAAGAGGATGCGGAAATGACAAATGTACTTGAGGAATATCTTAAGAATGACTATTCAAAATGGGGATCAAGAAATTATCTCTACGAAAAAAAAGATGGAATAAATTTTTCTCCCATTACCTTTGCGGAGTTTATCGAGAAAGTGAATTATCTTGCCGCATATTTGATCAATAACGGATTTTCCGGCAAGAATATAGGAATATACGGACCCAACAGCATAGAATGGATGATAAGTGACATATCGATCATGTGCTATGTCGGATGTGGCGTGGGATTCAACAAGGACTGGTCCTATGATAATGTAGTCTATTCGATCAATAAAAGCGAACTATCCTGTCTTATATATGATGAAAGACAAAGTGAGATCATGGATAGGATAAAGTCGGAATTTCCGAATCTTACTTATATATCCGTTCAGAAAGATTTTCCGAAATGCATCGAAGAGGGTAAAAGTATCTGTAAGGAATTGTTTTCTCTTGAAGCAAGACCGGGAAATGTTCCTTCGAAGGTTGTTTTTACAAGCGGCACCACTTCATTCCCGAAAGCGGTTCTCTTGTCGATCAATAATGTCTTTTCGGGATGGAGATCCCTTGGAAGAAGAATAGATGCGGGACCGGAAGATGTCTGCTATCTCTTCCTTCCACTCAATCATACTTACGGATCGATATATAATTTTATCTATTCACTTGTATTCGGATACGAGATTTATCTTGCGGGAAGTATCAAAGAAATGGCTCAGGAAATGATGGCTGTTCATCCCACGATCTTTTCCGGAGTTCCTCTTGTATTTACAAGATTCTATGAGGCATCAAAGGCGATGGGAGTCGGACTGGGAATGCTTTTGGGAGGAAGGATGAAATACCTGTTCTGTGGCGGGGCTAAGCTTACTACGGAAATTCGCAAAGCATATGCGGATGAAGGAATGTACATGATGAATGCTTATGCTCTTTCGGAAACTTCCTCAGGCTTTAGCATAGATTATCCCGGAGAAGAGGATATGGAAAGCGTCGGAACTCTGTTTGAGGATGTGGATGCGGTTGTACTTGATCCCGATGAAGAAGGCTACGGAGAACTTGCCATAAAGGGTGATAACATCTTCTTGGGATACTTTAAAGATGAAGAGGCAACAAAAGCTGCATTTAATGAGGACGGATATTTCCTTACCGGCGATATCGGAACGATAAGGAACAACAAGGTATATATTAAAGGAAGAAAAGATACCAGGATCACACTTTCAAACGGAGAAAATATATCCACCAAAAGGATTGAAGAAAGAGTTAAGGAGATCCATGAAAGTATCGCGGCTGTCAAGGTATATATGAGGGGAGACCTTCTGTGTACGGATATATATGTGAAAGATAGCGAAGCTCCATCCGATATGAGTGTTTGGGACGAACTCATTGAAGAACTGAATAAAAACGTATCACGATATGAAAGGATCGGAAAATATAATATCATCAGCAGTTCACAGATGCTAAAGTAAAATGGAAAAGATATCATTTGAAACAGGAACAAAAACATGCATAGCATACTTTACCCCAAATCCGGAATATCTGCTCATTCAACCGGTATCCGGTGATGAAGAATTATTTCTGGAGGAAGAGGTAAAAGGTATTGAGGCGGCTGCAACAGGCAACTTCGCATTTGTTTCTTTTCATGTAGATGATTGGAACTATGAACTTTCTCCATGGTGTGCCGCTCCTGTGTTCGGAAAAGAATCCTTTGGTGAAGGGGCTCCGAAAACACTTAGATATATAACCGATGAACTGATCCCGGCTGCAAAAAAACTGCTTAAGCTTGGCGATGCCATAACCGTTGTGTTGGGCGGATATTCTCTTGCCGGACTTTTTTCCTTATGGAGTGCATATAATACTAAAGTCTTCGATTGTGTATGCGGTATCTCACCTTCGGTATGGTTTGAAGGATGGAAGGATTATGCATCAAAGAACAAAACGCTTTGCCGCAAAGTGTATTTAAGCCTGGGAACAAGAGAAGAAAAGACCAAAAACAAGATCATGGCAAGTGTGGGAGATAATATAAGATATCAATATGAATCATTAAAAGAGGAAGATATCCGTTGCATACTTGAGTGGAATGAAGGCGGACATTTTAATGATCCCGGCGGAAGATGCGCCAAGGGTTTTGCATGGTGCCTGAACAATGAAGATTGATATAAAGAAGATAAATGAGGGTGAGGAAAGCGTAGTAATACGTTATAAGGATCTTTCCCCGAAGATCAATAAAATAATAGATGTCTTAAACGGAGACGACAGCAAGCTCAGAGGAAAGACCGATGAGGGGGAAGTTTTCTTTTCACCGGATGATATATTATATCTTGAATCCGTAGATGATAAAGTGTTTGTTTACACTTCGGATAAGATCATGAGGATCGAAGGATCATTAAATTCGTTTATGGCAGCGGTAAGTGATGAGAGTTTTTTCAGATGCAGTAAGTCAATGATCATCAACATCGGAAGAGTTGAGGCGCTGAAGAGTCTGTCATCAAACAGGATAGATGCTACGATGGAAGGCGGAGAGCATATAATCATATCCAGAAGATATGCATCGGAATTCAGAAGATTGCTGAAAGGAGACAGATAGGATGAAAAATAATAAAAAGCTTTCAGCCTGGGAAATATACCTGACAAGGGAGATCGGAATAGAATTTAAAGCCTGCCTGTATTTTTTTGCAATACTGTTTTATTACTGCATGTACAGGATCATATGCGGGATATTTGATGCAAGCATTCTTCACATGGCGGAGATGATCATTACATGCTATGTCATATGTTACATTCAGGTATATCTGTTCGGAAATTTTGATGAGGCGGAAAAGCCCGGTATAAAAGAAATCGCTGGAGTCATTATTTGTACTGCCCTGTATATACTTGTTACCGTGCTCGGAAAGTGGTTTGACGGCAGATTGTATGTGACGATCGGGTTTGCTGTATATCTGCTTGTGGTGTATTTCTGTATCTTCCTGATATACAGGATAAAAAGAAAGATCGAAGATAAAACTCTTAACGAAGACCTGAAACTGTTTCAGGCCGAACACAAAAAGTGAATCATAGAGGTTAAAATATGCATCTTACGGGAACAGATATTGTTCCCGTTTTTTATTTCTGATATTTGTAGATCAAAGAGAAGGAGGATGCATATGAAGAACGTTATAGAGATCGAACATCTGACCAAAAGTTACGGTAAACACAGAGGAGTAATCGATGTATCTCTTAAAGTGAAGGAAGGTGACATATTCGGTTTTCTGGGACCGAACGGTGCAGGAAAGTCCACTACCATCAGATCAATGATGGGATTTCTTAAAACGGATTCCGGAAGTATCAGGATACTCGGTATGGACAGTGTAAAGGATCATGAGAAGATCATGGCAAATATCGGATACATGCCTTCGGAAGCATGGTTTTATGATTCCATGAAGGTATCCGAAGTCATAGCATATGCCGCGGATATCAGAGGGCTTGACTGCAGGGAGGAAGCCGGAAAGTTATGCGAACGACTTAAAGTGAATGTAAACAAGAAGATCCGTGAGCTGTCATACGGAAACAAGAAAAAGGTCAGTATAGTCTGTGCGATGCAGCATAAACCGAAGCTGTTTATTTTCGATGAACCTACAGGCGGTCTCGATCCCCTGATGCAGAGAAGCTTCTTTGACCTTATCACGGAATATGTGGATAAGGGTGCAACGTGTCTTCTGTCAACACATGTATTGTCGGAAGTTAATAAGTATTGCAGGAGCGCCGCGATAATGCGCGAAGGCAGACTTACCATGCTGGAAAGCCCGGATATTGATGACGATGATTTTTTGAAATTCTATGAAGAGACGGAGGAGGAAGCATGAAAAAGATTTTTCTCAAAGAATTAAAAATGAATCTTAAGACACTTCTGATCTGGAGTCTTTCGGTAGGCGGTATGGGGCTTGCCTGTATTCTTTTGTACAGGACCATGGAAGGTGATATGAAGGAGATGGCTGATGCATTCTCCAATATGGGCAGTTTTTCCGATGCATTCGGAATGAGCACCCTCAGTATCGCAACGATAGGCGGATTCTTTGCTACTGAAGTGGGTGCGGTGCACGGACTGGGAGGAAGCATGTTTGCAGCTCTTATGGGCGCCGGGATGTTATCCAAAGAGGAAGAATTACATACCGGAGAATTTTTGTATTCTTTTCCCTTATCGAGAAAAAAGATCGTTTCCGCAAAGGCTTTATGTATAGCT
>JAEEGI010005323.1_pt1 | contig 29623 bp, 27 predicted proteins | sample 8958751 | NCBI WGS metagenome assembly JAEEGI01 (sample SAMN16246545, study PRJNA631951) | gut metagenome | biome: gut microbiome; feature: rumen; material: KS-attached | host: Bos | place: Iran: Karaj | collected 2018-10 | reverse complement strand
AAGGATCATAAAAAGGAATGCCGAAAATCCTTTGCGGCTGCGATCAAGAAGCAGATCGATCAGAAGCGGACGGAATACAACAACCTGATCCGGAATCTCTCCACGTCCGCCTTCGCGCCGGATGTCGTCGCCGACATCAGCGCGCGCATGAACGAGATCAAGAACGAAATCGAGGCGCTAGAAAACACCGAGCCTCCGGAGGAGTATACTTCGGATACCATCGTGAAGTGGCTGCAGTCGATCCGCGAAGCGCCGGACAAGCGGGCGATCCATCTGCTGATCGAACGGATCGAGGTCAGCTCGGATAAAAAAACAACAGACATCAAAGTGACTTCCACTTTAACGTCTGTTGTAAACTTGGTAGCGGCGATCCGATTCGAACGGATGACAGGTCGGGTATGAACCGACTACTCTGGCCAACTGAGTTACACCGCCATTGGTACGGTTATTATAGCGGATGATTTCCGCTGTGTCAAGGGCTTTTTTACAGGAAAAAATACTGCACAAGCCCGCCGATCGCCAAGCTCAGAACGTTTGCCGCGATCGAAAACAGCAGGAGTTTTGCGCGCCGGACGTCCGTGTATTTTCTGACATAATACCGGTACTCGATGAACACGACCGCAATCTCCAGCACCGCGAGCACGATCCAGTAAGCGATGCGCGCAGACGAAAGCATTGCCGCGGCGATCAGCAGCATCAGGTTCAGCGTGGGGTTGGTGATCGCGTTGATCGCAAAGACGTATCTGACCGGGCGCAGCTTGAAGCACAGCGCGGTCAGCCATTCGACAAGGAACGTGATCGCAACCGGCACGAAGAAGATCAGCAGGATCACGGAAAGGATCGCCGAGCCCGTTTCGCAGTTCGCTTTGGTGTTATAATACGCGGTTTTATCCTCCAGAAGGTTCCTGCCGCCGTCATACGCATAATTCCCGTACAGCACGATGCCCACGTCGTTCGAACGCGTTTCGGTCCCGTCCGGCGCGACACAGACAAGGCAGAACCGTTCGTCGCCCTCGCGGAAGAAGAACCGGACGTCCTGTCCGCTTTTGCCGGTCGCCGTGCGGGACTCCGCCTCCCGGAAGACGCCGTCCGCGCCCGCAAACAGGATCGTGACTGTCGTGCCCTCCTCCACCTTTTCCAGATAGACCCGGAGCTCCCACGGATCGCGCGCAACGGAATTCGCGCTTGCGGCGTGCGGGATCAGCAGGATCAGCACGACGAGAAGCAGCAGGCAGATTCGTTTTTTCATGGGCGGTCCTCCGGGCGTTTTTTTCAGTATACCATACCGGGCGGTTTCGTTCAACCCGCGGCGAAACGCTTGCAAAGTCTTTTCAAATGCCGAAAAATGCGGTATACTGTATAATTAAGAAAAAATGTCCCGTCACAAATCCGACGAAAACGGAGGCCGTATGAAAAAAAAGCCGAACAACAAAAAACTTCTTCTGCTCCTCATTCCCGTCGCGCTGATCCTGATCGCCGGCGTCGTGTTCGCCGCGCTGTACTTCCCCGCGGAAAAAACATACCGGAACGCGCTGCAGGCGAAAGAGCTGCCGTACGAGGAAGCATGCGCCGTGCTGAAGGACGCGATCCGCGATCTGGACGGCAAGCCGCTGTTTGCGGAAAAGCAGAGCGAGCTCGCGATCCTGCTCGGCGACCTTGTCCTCGATCACACCTACGAAAACGCGATGGATCAGAGCGGCGATCTGCCGTATGAGGAGGCGTGCTCGATCCTTCGCGACGCCATGCAGACGCTCGAGGGAAAGCCGCAGTACGCAAGCCGGTACGATGCGCTGCAGCTGCAGCTGGATGAATTGACGAACGCGGAGATCGAATATGCGATCGACGCGGGCGAGACGGCGTACGCGCTCGAACTGATGCAGCCGATGACCGAAGAAAAAGCGGATCCGTTCTATCGGAAGATTTACGACAAGGCGGCGGCGCTGGACGAGGCGGGCAAGCCGCTCGACGCGATCGACCTGTTCCTGATGATCGGCGATTATTCGGATGCGTCCGCCCGCGCGGAAGCGATCCGGGCGCGGATGCAGTTTGAGGAGGCGTCCGCCGTCTTTACCGGAAGCAACTACGACGAGGGCATTGCGGCGCTTTATGCGCTGCACACCGCGGACGGCGACGCTGCGGCAAAGGCGCTGGACGAAGCGCGGACCGCGCGCAGGGAATCGCTGCGCACCGAGGCACAGGGCGTTGTTTCCGCCGGTGCGTGGCACACCGCGTGGATCGAAAACGGCAGGATCCGCTATGCGGGCGACGCACGCTGCACCGTGCCCGAAACGAAAGTCGACCGCGTGTATTCCGGTCTCGGCTCGGTCTTCGGTTTGAAGAATGGGACGGTGATCCCGTTCGGCGAAACCTTCGGCGGCGAAAAGACGCTTGCGTCGCTGAACGACGTGAAGAGCATGGCGATCGGGCTGAACCACGCGCTGCTCCTGAAGGACAACGGAACGGTTGTCGGCATCGGCAGCAGGGCGTTCGGCAAGCTGGACGTTTCCGAGTGGTCGGAGATCGCGGACGTCGCCGCCGGCGCATGGCATTCGATCGGTTTGAAAACGGACGGAACGGTCGCCGCGCTCGGCTGCGATCTGTTCGATCAATGCAAGGTTGACGGCTGGTCCGGAATCGTGGCGGTCGACGCTGGGCTCTGGCACACGGTCGGGCTCAGAGAAAACGGCACGGTCGTCGCCTGCGGCGACAACACGTACGGACAATGCGATGTGTCGGGCTGGACGGATATCGTTTCGGTCTCCTGCGGCGCATGCTTCACGGTCGGTTTGAAAACGGACGGCACCGTCGTTGCCTGCGGCGACAATGCGGCGGGGCAATGCGACGTGACGAACTGGTCCGAGATCGCGGCGATCGACGCGGGCGCGTATCATACGGTCGCCGTGCGCATGGACGGCACGATGCTGACCGCGGGTCTTGTTCCCGAGGGCGAGCCTGCCTCCGCGCCGCTCTTTGCTTCGGACTGGGCGCTCGATCCCGTTCCGGATGCGCCCGAGCGCGCAGGCGCGGCCGCAACCGCATATATTGAAGGCAAAACCAGCGACGTCGGACCGTGGCTGTATCTGGATCCGAACGGCGCGGCGATGATCTGCATCGACGATTCCGAAGCAAAACGGCCGTTCCGCGTCGACATGATCGCAACGGCGAACGCGCTGCCCGGCGGACGCGTGACGGAACCGGATGCGAAGCCGAACTTTGCCGGCATTATCCATATGAAGAGCGAAATGGTGGAGACCCAGGCGAAGAAGGCGCATGCGGTCATCGGATTCACCGGCGACTACATCGGCTTCACCTCGAACCGCAAGGGCGTCATGATCCGCGACGGCATCGTGTATTACGACCGCAAGGAGACCACGACGCTGGCGATCCATCCGGACGGCACGCTGAAATTCTACGACAAAAAACAGATCGACGCAAAAACGCTTCTGGAGCAGGGCGTAAAGGACAGCTTTTCCTTCGGTCCGCTGCTGGTGAAGGACGGCAAATCGCTGATCGAGAACACGGAATCGAACCGCGTCATCACCATGCGCGTCGCATTCGGATACAGCGATCCCTATCACTACCTCGCAGTCGTTTCGCTGCGGGACCGCGGAAATCAGTATTCGTATTATACGACGGCAAATACGATGGTGACTTACGGCGCAAGACTCGCCTATAACTTTGACGGCGGGCACTCCACCTCGCTCGACTTCCTGGGCAGGGAGCTTTCGATGATCAACTTCGACGGAACGGAACACCACAATATCCGCGGTCTTTCGGACTTTGTGATGTTCCTGGAAAATGCCGATGTGAAATAAAAAGGGGATCTCTTACGGGAGGAACGGATCGACCGGCTTGCCCGTTTTGAACATCTTGATGTACGCGTCGTAACGCGGATGCTCGCGCCAGCCCGCGCCCGTGGACGTGGACGCGGATTCCAAATCAAACTGTGCGTTCGGGAAGGCGTCTTTCAATGCGGAGATGCCTTCCTTTCCTATATCGTTCGCCGTCTTGACGCCGAACCAGATGCGCTCGAGCTTTTTGCACGACAGCAGCGCGGACACGTTCTTTACCTTCGACCAGCAAAGATTGATGTCCAAAAGCTCACCGTGATCCGCAAGGGGCGAGATATCCGAAACGTTCGTCAGAAACAGCTCGATGAACTTCAGTTTTTCGAGGTCCTTCAGCGGTGAAATGTCCGTCAGCTTGCGGTTGTCGGCAAGGATCAGCACCTGAAGGTTTTTCAGCGGACGGATCCATTCGATGTCCGTCAGATTGTTGTGCCCGAGATCGAGCGCAATAAGGTCCGTGCAGTAGCGCAGCGGATCCGCATCCTTGCTTGTGATCCGGCTCGTATTGTCCTTCATCTGCATCGAGGAAAACGCGACCGCATCGGTTTTTACGCGGCGCCCTCTGACGTGAACGGTCCAGACGACCTTAATGTCCGGATAGCGGTCCCGGATGGCGGCAAGCTGCGCGTCGGAAAGGGAGCAGTCGTGCATTTCGAGCCGCTTCAGCTTCGGAAAGCTTTGAAGCGCATCCGAGAACGCTTCACAGGACGCGATCTTCGCCTCGCTGAAATCGAGCGTTTCCGCAAAACTGTCCGTCGGTCTCCCGTTCAGCAGGATCATCCGGCGGAACGCGGCGTTCGGTAACCGTTCGCTCAGCGCGTCCTTCTGCGCGTCGGTCAGCGTCGTCTCCGTAAGATCGACCTCCGTAAGCGCGGGGAAACAGGCAAGATACGCCGCAAGCGCATCCGCGTCCTGGTCTCCGGAAAATGCAAGCGCCGTCGCGTCCGACGCCGAAGCGCCGTAGACCGCATCCGTCCAGAGGAGCTTCACCGCGGGCGCATCCTGCTCCGCGGCGGCGATGCTTTCGCGCGAAACCGAAGCGTTCGTCAGATCCAGACAGGTCAGCGCGGGGCAGAGCCGCAGCGCTGCGCCGAGCTCCTCCTCCGAGGAAACGGCAAGCGTTTCGACGGTCTCCGCCGGTTCGCCCGCGACCAGAATGCGGTCGGAAAACGCGATGTTCGGGAACGCCTCGAACAGCGCGGCGCGCGCCGTCTCGAACGAAGCGAGATCCGTCTTCTGCGGATCGACCGCAAAGGTCAGTTCAACGGCGCGGCACGCGGGAAGCGCGGAAAGCGCCTCCGTAAGCGCAGACAGGTCTTCGACCGGCGCGGAAAGCGTCAGCGAATCGACATCCGCCGAAACCTCTTCGCCGAACACGGTAACCGTCGGAATCGGCGCAGGCGTCGAGACCGCTGCGGTCGGCGCGCCGACAACCTCCTCCGCCGGCGCCGACGTGCGCTCCGGCGCTGCGGAATTGCCGCTTTCTGAAGGGGTATCGACAGAACCGCCGCACGCGGCAAGCAGAAGCACCAGCCAAATGCCGATCATCAGTTTGATCGCCCGAAAACGCCGCATCCTCTTTTTCTCCTGACATTGATGATACTTCAGTATACCATACCGCGGCGGCGCACGCAAGCGATCCGCGCCGCGGAAAAACGCATGATATATTTTCTTGCTGTCCCATAAAAGGACTTTTCTTTTTTCGCAGCTCTGTTATAATATCCGCATACGAACGTTTGTTCGTATAATCCGCAGGAAAGGAGACCGGAAATGTGCGTAAAAGAATGGAAGCGGATTGCGGAATGGGAGGCAAGTCACTATCGGGAGCGCATAGCGTTTTTGAAAGGCATCGAGGACGCGGGCGGCGAATTCACGACGCGGGCGACGCAGTACCGGAAATGGGTGCGCGCAACAGATTATGTGCTCGACTACCTGAAGCGAAACGATGAAGAGAAGGAGCGCTTTTTCCGCATATGCTACGGGCTTGACGGCGGGCGGAGGCGAGCCGGCAAAAAGCAGATGCTCGCGCTGACCTTCACGTTTCACGCGGGGCTGTCCACGCTGTATCAGTGGCAGAATGAGGTGCTTTCGCTGCTGCTGATCGCCGCGGCGCAGACGGGCGCGATCGCTCCGTTTCAAAACGGGACAAAGGATTGAAAGCGAAAACCCCGCCGCATACCGACGGGGTTCTTTCATGCATCATACATGCGGATAACCGTTTGTTTGTGCCGGTTCGCTCGCTTTTTCGTGATTTTTGGAGCAAATTATGAATTATACATTGAGTATTCAAACCGCCTATACCGCATATGCAAGCGCTCAAAAACGGTGGATAACTCCGAAAAAACCGATGCCGCGCGCCCGAAATTGTGGATAACTGTGTGGACGGTGTGGAAATGTATGCGATTATACACCCTCTTGCATCGGAATGAATATACACGCATGGACGCGGCTTTTGTCAAAAAATGTCGAATCTGCTTCGATTCTCCGTTTTTGACCGAAAAAACATTTATGCATGCTGAAAATCGTTCAGAATACGCGAAACGCGCGCGGCGTCTTGATTTTCGGACGAAGAACCGCTATACTTTTCGTATGATGCAAAAAGCTGTTTTTCATAAACGCATATTCGTCCTTCTGCTCGCGCTGCTGCTGTGCGCATGCGCCGCGCCGGAACGCGATGCGGCGGTTCCGGACACCCCCGCCGCGCCCCCCGAAACGCCGGTCGACGATACGGTCTCCGTCCTGACGCCGGAACCCACGCCGGATTCCACGCCAATCCCGACGCCGACGCCCACGCCTACGCCGACGCCCACGCCGACGCCGACACCGACGCCGACGCCCGTTCCCACGCCCGAACCGCCGTTTATGATCGTCTGGGCAAGCGATACGCAGGAAATGATCGCGCATGAGCGCATGCGTCCCGCGTTCCGGGCAATGTGCGACTGGATCGTAAACGAAGCGGAAACAAAAAATATCGCCGCGTTTCTGCATACGGGCGATATGGTCGACAACGGCGACGTCGCCGGACAGTGGAACCTTTTCAACGAAGGAATCGCAGAGATCGAAGAGAAGGTGCCGTTCTTCTGGGCGGCGGGCAACCACGACGCCGGGTTTTCCGGCAATGCGCCGTGGAAACAGCAGCCGTATGTGAAGGCGCTTCCGAAGGAACAAAAGTATAACAACGGAGACGCCGCGTACATGATCCTGAACGCCGGCAGTACACAGCTTTTGTTCTTAAGCGTTGCCTACTATCGGGAAAAAAACGAAGACGCGATCTCCTGGCTCAAGAAGGTCTGCAAGGCGCATCCGGATATCCCTGCCGTTCTGATTACGCACGGGTACCTGACCGACGACGGAAAGCTGATGAACATTGCCAGACTTCTGGAATCCAACCTCGTCGCTTCCTGCCCCAACATCCGACTGATCCTTTCGGGCCATGCAAGAGGCATTTCGCGCGCAAAATTCACCTATGACGACGACGGCGACGGAAAAGCGGACCGTACGGTCAACGCGCTGATGTACGATATCCAGACGGATATGTCGCGATACGGGTATGTTTGCCTTCTTACCTACGACCCGGTTTCCAATACACTTTTTGTTGATTCTTACTCGCCGTTCCGCGATGATTACATTTATAACGACCGTAATCCGGACAAAGAACGGTTCAAATTGGACGGTGTCTTCTGAATAAAAAAAGCTGCCGCGTATTCCGCGGCAGCTTTTTGATTTCATTTAATCCCAGATGCGGTACGCCATCAGAAAATGGCTCTGCCAGTATTTGCTGTTCAGAATATTGTTGTCCGTGATGCGGACCTGCCCGCGCGAAGAGGATGCGTCGATCATTTTGCCGTTGCCGAGATAGATCCCGACGTGCCCGGTCGCCATCGACGAGCCCTTGAACACCAGAACATCGCCGCGCTTGATGGAACTCATCGAATTGATGCGCTTATACTTCGTGCAGGTACGCCACATGATGCTGGTCATGTAGCTCTGTTTGACGCCCGCCTGGTTCATGCACCAGAACACGAAGCCGGAGCAGTCGAACTGGTTCGGTCCCTTCGCGCCGCGGACGTACTTGCAGCCGACCTTGGTTTCCGCGATGGAAATGAACTTTTCGACGCCGCTCAGTTTCGGCGTCGTCTTCGCCGTGGGCTTCGGCGTCGGCGTTTTCTTTGTGCCGGGTTTCGGCGTCGGCGTCTTCTTGACCGATGCGGTCTGCGCCGCCTTCGCTTTGTCGCTGTTCAGCTTTTCCTGCGTCTTTGCATTGATCTCGCCACTCTGCGAAAGCCCGTTGCGCTTCTGGAACGATTTGACCGCGTCCACCGTTGTTTCGCCGTAATAGCCGGTGATCTGACTGGAACGGAGATATCCGAGCTTCACAAGGCGCTGCTGCGCCGTGCGGATCTTCGACCCGCTCATGCCGAGACGCATCGCGTACGCAACCGCGTTCTTGGAATCGATCTGCTCCATCGTCGCGGGGCCGAGACAGCCGTCGCGCACGAGACCGTTCGCCTCCTGGAACTCCTTGATCGCGTTGACGGTCTTTCCGTCCATCTTGCCCTTGCATTCGTAGCTGCTTTCAAGATAGCCGAGCTTTACGAGACGCTGCTGATACCGGATGACGTTTTCGTCTTTGTCGCCGGATTTGAAGTAATTGCCGACGACGTCGCCCGAATACAGCGTGTTCAGCGTTTTCGAGCCGACCTTGCCGTCGACCTTCAAGTTATTGTTGCTCTGGAACGAACGGATCGCCGCGGCCGTCTTTTCGCCGAATACGCCGGTGCGGCTGCCCTTGTCAAGATAGCCGAGCTCATAGAGGCGGTCCTGCACCTCCTTGACGTCGTCGCCCTCGTCGCCTTCCTGCATGACGTATTCCTTCGCCTGCCCGCTGACAAGCAGCGCATAGGTGGTCTCGCCGAGCACACCGTCCGCAAGGAGGTCGTTATGCCGCTGGAACGTGGTCAGCGCTTCCAGCGTCTGATTTCCGAAATAATCGGTCGGCTCGTCAAAATCCATGTAGCCGAGTTCCATCAGGATCGCCTGAACGTTCCGGATCAGTTCGTCGCTGTCGCCCTTTTTCAGCATCCTGCCTTCCAGATAATTGGTCGGCTCGTTCGGATCCGGCGTCGGTTCCGGCGTCTCCGGCGGCTGCGTTGCGGGCGGCAAGGTTGCGGGGATCGCCGTCGGCTCCTCGGTGGGACGCTTTACCACCACCGTGTCGTTCGGAAGCCCGGGGATCGGCACCGCGGGCTGCACGACCGCGGCCTCCACCGCTTCGCCGGTCACGGGATCATGGCTTGTCCCGCATCTTGCGATCGCAAGACTGCCGCAGACGATTCCGACGATCACGCCGAGCGTCAGCAGGATCGATCCGAACACGATCAAAACCCGCAGCAGTTTCTGCGGCACAAGCTTTTGAAATTGTTTCCTTAAGCTCTCGAAAAGAACCTTTCCGGATGTTTTTTCCTGTTGTTCCATAGCGTTTTCCTCAGTTTATACAATACCACGGAAATGTGTCATAAATGCGGACGAATCCAAAACATTTTCATCCCTGCGGATAGGTGGAAAGCGCGCTCAAAAGCTCCTCCCGGATCTGCGCGCGTCTCCATGCCGGCGCAAGCAGCGTCGTATGCTTGAGATTCCGCACAAGGAACCGGTGCACCATTTCCCACGGCGCGTCGATTTCGGCACGGATCGTTTCTCCTTCGGGACGCATCTTCACGGCGTCGCCGAACGTGTCGATGAGTTCTCCGGTCAGATGCTCCGCGCAGAGCACGGTATGGCGCTCCATCACGTCGGTGCGGTAGATCGTACGATTGACGTACGCCGCGATATCCAGTCCCTCCCGGCACTCGATCAGCGATTCCGCTTCGCGCGCGGCAAGCCCGGTAAGCGTTACCGCCTCCATCAGATCGCAGCGATAGTGCAGGAGCCGTCCGTAACCGGACATGGAAACGATCACATAATAGTATCCTTCGGCAAGGAACAGCGCGTACGGCGACACGGTGAACGGCGTTTCGCGCTGCGGCGCCTTTCTGCCGTCCTTCTGTACGACGGTATACAGGAAACTGACCTGCACCTTCTTTTCGATCGCTTCCTTCAAAAGATCGAGGGTCCCGAACACCGTATCGGACTGCTTCATCCGTTCCGCGTCGGAAACATAGACCGGCACCTTGTCCTGCAGTCTGCCGATCTCCGCTTCCGTCCGATCCGAACGCGGCGCCCGCAGAAACGCGTCCAGCGCAGCGGGATCGTGCTCGTGCGAAGCGGCAGCGGCGTCGGTTTTCAGATAATATCCCTTGCCGTTTTCCTGATACGTGGAAAGCGGAAATCCCATCTCCTGCAGCAGCAGCAGATTTCGCCCGACCGCCTTGCGCTCGGCGATCATGCCGTGATCCTTTTCAAGATATTCGATGATATGACGCGTCGACAGCGGATTCGCCTTGTTCGCATGCTGCTCCAGCACGCGCAGAATGCACAGCGACAGCGCTTTCTTCCCCTTTACTTCCGACATACCGATCTCCCCTTATTCCTCGTAGTAATCGCCCCGACGATAGTCGTACAACACACCCTCGTATTTCTTCGGCTCTTCCAGAACCTTGCCGCAGCCGATCGCGACGCACGCGACCGGGTCCTCCGCAACATAGCACGGAACGCCGATCTGCTCCGCAATGTACTGATCCAGTCCGAACAGCTGCGCGCCGCCGCCCGTCAGGCAGATACCTCTTGACGCGATATCGCCCGAAAGCTCCGGCGGCGTCTGTTCCAGCGTATCTTTAAGCGCTTCCGCGATCGACAGAAGCGGTTCGGCAAGCGCATAGGTCAGTTCGTTACTTCCGAGCTCCATCGAAATCGGAAGCCCGCCGCCCAGCGATCTGCCGCGCACTTCCATTTTCAGTTCGTCCTTCCGCGGGAACGCCGAAGCGTACGCGATCTTCAATTCCTCCGCGGCGCGCGTGCCGATCACGACGCCGTGCTGCCGTTTCAGATACCGCACGATCGCGGCGTCAAATTTGTCGCCGCCGACACGCAGGGAATCGTGCCGCACCGCTTTGCCCATCGAAGTCACGACCATGTCGCAGGTGCCAGCGCCGATGTCTAAAACGATGTTCGCCTTCGGCTCCGTAATATCGAGTCCCGCGCCGATCGCCGCCGCCACGGGCTCCTCTAAAAGGAAGGTATAGCGCACGCCCGCGCCCTCGGTCGTTTCGATGACCGCACGCTTTTCCACCTCGGTCGCCATCGACGGAACCGCTACGACCGCACGCGGTTTAAAGAAGACGCGGCTGCCGACGATCCGGTTGAAAAACATCGTCAGCATGCGCTCCGTCGCGTCGAAGTTCGCAACCACGCCGTCCTGCATCGGACGGATGATCATCAGATTCTCCGGTGCTCTGCCGACCAGCTCCTTCGCTTCCTGACCGATTGAAACCAGCTTGCCGGTGCCGCGTTCCACGGCGGCGATATTCGGTTCACGCAGAACGATCCCCTTGCCGCGCACGTACGCCAGCACGTTGCTTGTGCCGAGGTCCAACCCGATATCCGATGAATGAAACAGTCCCATAGCAGTCCTTTCGCCGACAATGCGGCTTCTTATACTTGTACCATAATTGTACCATGTCTTTTTCCGGAACCGATGAAGAAAGTGTAAACGAATATCTTGCGAAATGTGAATTTTCAGGATATACTGGGGTCTATGGAAGAACAATTTGCAATCAGACAGGCGAAATTCGTTACAAGCGCGGGCACGGAGGGAAACTATCCGGAAGCGCTTCCGTGCGAGATCGCGATCGTCGGAAAATCGAACGTCGGAAAATCGAGTCTCATCAACCGCCTCACCAACAACCAGAAACTTGCGAAAACCTCTTCGCAGCCCGGCAAGACGCGGCTGGTCAATTTCTATCTTCTGAATCAGTCGCTGTACCTTGTCGACCTGCCGGGGTACGGGTTTGCAAAAGCGTCGAAAACGGAACAGAAGAGCTGGGGCGAACTTCTGGACAAATATCTTACGAGCGGACGTGTGAAGCATCTTTTCATGCTGATCGACATCCGTCACGCGCCGACGCAGGACGATCTGATGATGTTCCGGTATCTCATCTATTACAACATTCCCTATACGCTGATTGCGACAAAATCGGACAAAATCGCGAAAACCAAAAGAAAACAGGAAGCAAACAAGCGTGCAAAGGAGCTCGGCGCGCCGCCTTTTGCGATGCCTTTTTCCTCGGAAACCGGCGAGGGCAAGGCGGAACTGTTGAATCGCATCGGGCAGATTTACAATGACTTTACGTCAATTCGGAAAGAATCTTCCGAAGAATAAAAAAAGGTCTTGACAGAAGCCGCGTTCCTATGCATACTATGCCATGAAATCTACAGGCGAGGGATAAGAACCATTTATGCTGAAAAAATGCCCGATTTGTGAATTGAATTATATCCACGGAAACGAAACGATGTGCAAGGTCTGCGCCGCGGAACGATCCAGAAGACGCGCGCCGAGGGCGGAGGAAGAGATTATTATGTGCAGCGAATGCGGAGAAAATCCCGCGCTGCCCGGTCATGACCTGTGCGAAGAGTGCCTGAAGGAGCAGAAGCGTCAGGCAAATCTTGAGATCCTTGCGGATAAGGTTCGCGCGGACGAAGCGGAAGATCCGCTCGAGGAAGACATCAGCGAATCCGTCGACGAGGAAGAATAAGAATTCTTTGAAAGAGAGGCGTCCATGCCCCGCGTTTATGCCATCGGTGATCTGCATCTGAGTCTGTCCGTTCCGAACAAGGCGATGGACGTGTTCGGTGCGCACTGGAAGGATCACACGGAACGCATCAAAGAAGCTTGGCAGGACACCGTCTCGGAGGAAGACCTTGTTCTGATCCCCGGCGATATCAGCTGGGCAATGTACCTAAATGATGCAATCGCGGATCTTGCGTTTATCGGCGAATTAAAGGGAACCAAGCTGATTCTGCGCGGCAATCACGATTACTGGTGGCAAAGCGTGACAAAGGTTCGCGCGGCGCTGCCGGAAAAAATGTTCGCACTTCAGAACGATGTGTTCCGGTTCGGCGACATCTGTGTGTGCGGAACGCGCGGATGGACGGTTCCGGAAAGCGCGCATTTTAAGGAAAGCGCGGATCGGAAGCTCTATGAGCGCGAACTGATCCGGCTGGATCTTTCCTTAAAGGCGCTGCCGCAGGATGTGCAGGCGATCGGTATGCTGCATTTTCCGCCGTTTTCGGAAACGGGCGAAAAAAGCGGGTTTTCGGAACGGTTCAAAGAAGCGGGCGTTCAAGACGTCGTTTACGGACATCTGCACGGCGCTTCGTGCAAATACATGTTCAACGGAATATCGGACGGGGTAACCTATCACGCGGTTTCCGCAGATTATCTGAACTTCGTACCGAAACGGATCAAATAAAAAAGCTCTCCTTTATAGATCGGGAGAGCTTCTTTTTTTATTCTATTAATATACGCGCATCGGAACGATCAGGTAAAGATACGCATCGCCCTGCACCGGGCGAATGACGCACGGACTGATCGGGCTGTTGAACTCGACGTAGACCGTTTCGTCGGAGATGTTTTTGAGGATATTGATGATGTATTTCGGATTGAAGGCAATGTCGATCGGATCGCCGACGATGCTGACCTCCATCGTATCCTCGCCGCGGCCGACAAAGCTCTCGGCGCTCATGGTCAGCGTGTCGCCTTCAAAATGCAGCATCACGCTGTTGTTGCCTTCGCGGGCGATCAGCTGCGCGCGGTCGGTCATGGTATAGAAGTCCGCCGTATTGACCAGAACGCGCGTTTTGCAGTCCTTCGGAATGATGCGTTTGTAATCGATGTAATTTCCGTCCAGAAGACGTGCGGTCAGACGCGTATCGTTGACCTGCACCGTGAGGTGCGTTTTGGTCAGGGAAAGCGTAACGTCCTGTTCGGTTTCTTCCGCCATTTTTGAAATCTCGGTAAGAACCTTGCCCTGCACGATCGTGCGCGCGTCGGCTTCGCCGTTCTCGCGGTGCAGCGTCGTCATGGCGAACTGGAAGGAGTCCGTCGCAACGAGCGTCAGCCGGTCATGCTCCGCTTCGACGAGCGCGCCGGTGAGAACCGGACGGGAATCGTCCATCGAAACCGCAAAGACGGTATGATCGATCATATTTCTGAGCTGTTCCGCGTTGACCGTGATATTCACGACGTCGCCCTTTGCGCGCATCACCGGAAATTCGTCGAATTCCACGCACTGAAGACGCTGCTTTACTCTGCCGCTTTTGATTTTCAGAATCATGCCTTCCTGTTCGGCATACAGCGGCTCGTTCGGAAGCTTTCTCAAAATCTCGGAAAGAAACTTTCCTTTCAGGACGCATTTTCCCTCTTCCTCCACGGTTGCGGGAAGGAAGCATTCCTTTTGGAACATCAGATCGGAGCAGGTCAGATGCAGTCCTTCGTTTGTAGCTTCGATGAGCACGCCTTCCAATGCGGGCATGGCGGAACGAACGGGCAGCGCTTTGATAACGGAGAGAACACCTGCGCACAGGTCTTCGGTTTGCATGGTAAATTTCATATCGGTTCCTTTCCGGCGGTTATCCACCAATTTTTCGGTATTGTTCTTTCATCAGTTGTTCTTCTTACAGAAGTCGAAGCAGTAGGCGGTGTGGAAAAGACGGAAAACCTCTTTTCTATGCCCGATTACGTAGTTTTCCCTGTGGGCAACCCGTCCTTTTTCCTGTGGAAAAGAGCATCCTTTTTCCACGTTATCCTTCTTGTCCGCTTCTTCCTCTTTCTTTCCACTTTACAGAATCACATTCTGTGGAAAACTATCCTTCCCGGATTCGCGTCCTGATGCTTTCGATCGTATCCCGGAAAGAAGGATCCTCGTCGATCATCTGCGCGATCTTGCTGCACGCGGAGATCGCCGTGGTATGATCGTTCCTCTCGAACAGCATCGCAATTCTTTTATAAGGAAGACTCAGCATCGTATGGCAGAAATACATGGCGATCTGCCGCGGAAGCACGACCTCCTTGTCCCTTCTCTGCGAAAGGATGCTTTCGATCGGGATTGAATAGTATTCCGCAACCGTTTCCCGGATGCGGTCCGGCGTTACGATGATCTCCTGTTTCTGCGGCAAAAGCTCCTTCATCGCTTCCTTCGCAAGGTTCAGGGTGATCGGCAGACGCCGTAAACGCGCATAAGCGACGACGCGATTCAAACTGCCTTCCAGCTTCCGGATGTTGTCCGGAATATTCTCTGCAATAAAGTTGATGATGTCGTCGTCGATTTCGACATGCTCGTTCTGCGCGCGGTTCCGCAGGATCGCGGTACGCGTTTCGAGGTCCGGCACCTGAATGTCCGCAACAAGACCCCATTCAAAGCGCGAGGAAAGACGTTCCTCCAGCGCCTTGATCTCCTTCGGCGGACGGTCCGAACTGATCACGATCTGTTTTCCGGCGTTGTGCAGCGTGTTGAACGTGTTAAAGAACTCCTCCTGCACCGCCTGTTTGCCCGCGATGAACTGAATGTCGTCGATCATCAGAAGGTCGACGTTGCGGTATCGCTGCCGGAATTCCACATTTTTGCCGGCTCTGACCGCTTCGATCATGTCGTTAGTGAACATTTCGCTCGTCACATACACGATCCTTGCGGACGGATTCGCTTCCTTTACGGCATGGCCGATCGCGTGCATCAGATGCGTTTTTCCGAGACCGACGCCGCCGTACAGGAACAGCGGGTTATACGCTCTGCCCGGCGCCTCGACGACTGCGAGCGCCGCCGCGTGCGCGAAATTGTTGGATTTTCCGACGACGAACGTGTCGAACGTGTACCGCGGATTCAGCACCAGAGAATTCAGCGGCACTTCATCCTGTGAAGTCCGGATGAAATCCTTACGCTGATTCGGCAGAATGAGAAGTACGTCCATCACATCCGGATCCGCTTTCTGTACGGCGGCGCGGACGTGATCGTAATAGTATTCGTTCACCGTGTTCTTCACGACCTCGTCCGACGCTTCCAGAACGAGGATCCCGTTCTGCACGGTCACCGGATCGAGCGCGTCGATCCAACGGTGAAACGTCACCGTCGAGATCTGAGGCCGGATGATCTCCCGCGCGTCGTACCAGATTTTTTTGAGTTCTTCCATGTGTTTTCCCCAATCTTTTGCGTATGAAATCACAAACGTTCCTTCATAACGCTTTTCTACCGCTATTATCATAACAGATTTTTCGGCTCTTGAAAAGTCCCATTTTATAAGGAAAAAACGGACGGAATCAATCCGTCCGTTTTTCATTGTTTCGGGTTTTACGGCAATTCCGCCGTTACGTTCGATCCGTTCAGCGCCGTCCGGTCGATTTCATGGATATACAGCACCTCGGGATAATCGATTGCCTGCGTATCCTTCGGAACGGCGACGGTTTTTTCGGGAGACAATTCCGCCTTAAAGGACCCGACGGAACAGACGAAAAACCGGAGTTCCGTCTTTTTGTTTTCCCGGTAATCCTCCGCAACGATCGGGAATGCGTATTCCCAGACGCCGCTGCCGTTGTCGGACCCGTAGGAAATCACCCGCCCGGAAACGGCTTCGTCCCCGATTTTGATTTCCATGTCCAGCGCGCAGACGATCGGATCGAGAAATGCATTCGTTTCTTCCTTCGTCCAGCTTTCGGGCAGTTTCGCTGTCTCCGCCGTTACATAGATTCCGTCCGGCAGGCAGCGGAACGTCAGATTGAGTTTCAGTCCGTCGAAGGAAACCGTGCGGTTTTCCAGCGTCTTTTGTCCGTTTTCCCTGTGTGAAACAAACGTCAGAGGCGCGCTGCCGGAAAGCGATGTTTCCGCCGTGATCGTTTCATAGTGGTTTCCGGGCGTCGCATCAAACGAAACTGTATGAATGATCCTGCCGACGTTGCCCGGCGCCGCCATATCGTCGATGCTGCAGTCATACACGTAATACAGCAGCGTCATTTCATACATTCCGTCCGGAAGCGGTTCCGTAAGATCGTAGTTTGAGGAATACCAGAGTCCCCTGCGGGTTTCGTCGTTCACGATTTCCGATGCGCCGCCGGAGGAAGCGTTCCACATAACCGGCATTTCGGTCCCGTCATGGTTCAGAATCTGCCAGAACGTGCTGATTTCCAGTTCGTCTTCTCTGCCGTTCAGAAAGCGGTCCGTGTCCGGGCAGGAAAGGAAGCAGTTGACATAGAGTTTTTCTCCGTTGTAATACACTTCGCTGTCCGTGACCCGAATCTCCTTCAAAAAGGCGAAATCTTCCGCCCGGTACGGCGGGTAACCGTTCCGTTCGCGGTACGAGGGCGTATCGGTCACCATACGGTTGTACTCCTCGTCATACTGCGTCAGAATCGAATACGCACCGAGCAGTTCAACGGAGCTGCCGAGATTTTCGGCGTTGATCTCCGATACGGCGGCTTCGATCCCCTGCACGGAATCGCGTTCTTCGGGCGGCGCGGAGAAATACTCCTCCGTCACGTGGTTAGGATGCGAGATCCGGTACAGCGTATCCGCAACGCCCGGCACGGTGAAGCCGAGCACAAGGTAGATCGCAGCGCATGCCGCAGCGGCGATCGCCGCGGGCTTCCATGCTCTTTGAAGGAACGTATGCTTCTTCCTGAGCTTCCGTTCGAGTTTCGCTTCGATGCGGTTCATGGCGTTTTCGTCCGTACGGATATTGGGATCAAGCGTTTCAAACAGCCGTTCCGTTTCTTCGGGGGTCATGTTCCGAAACGTATTGTGCAGGGTTTGTTTCATTCCGATTCTCCTTTCCATGTTTCTCTGATTCGCTTCAATGCTCTTCCGGCACGCACCACGACGGTATTCGGCTTCATGCCGAGCCGTTCTCCGATCTCGGCGCTCGTCAGGTTGAGCCAGTACTTCATGAGCAGGATCGACGCGTCCGGCTCACCGAGCGCGCGGATCTTTTCGATCAGCTCGTCGCGGCGAAGGTGCGAAAGCGCCTGCTCCTCTGCGGACAGCTCCGGCTCCGCCGCCTCCCAAAGCGCATCCTCCTGCGGGACCGGCATCCGCGCGACCTTCCTCTGATGGTCGATCGCCCGGTGTTCCGCGGTTTTGATCAGATAGGTTTTTAAAGCGCGGTCCGAAAGATTCAACCGCCTCCTGTGCCGATAGAGATAGTAGAACACGTCCGATACGCATTCCTCGACGTCGTCGTCCGGATATCCCGCAAGGACGCGCCGAACGATGCAGTATACGAGTCCGCCGTACTGCCGGAACAGCGCGCGGATTCCGTTTTCCGGATCGTTTTTCATCAGGTTTGAAAGATCGATCAAGGTCAATCCTCCTTTGTGGATTTGAACATGTTCTGCAAAGAAAGCGACGGAAACGGAGAAAAAATGACAAACGACGCAAAAAATCCGTTTCCATACACATGATAACAGGGAACGGCAACGAATTTGCAACAGAAATATGTACGAAAAGAAAAGTTTTCCGCCGTATCCTTGCATCGGGCGGGGCGCGGCGGTATAATCGAACCGACAAAAGAGGTGTATTATGAAAAAGGAATACCGACCGATCGTCAATTCCGACCTGATCGGAGACTACATCACCATAGAGCTTCCGGGCTTTTCGGGCGCGCGTGAAAAGCCGGAGCCGTGCCGCGTCCATTATCTGACGATGGGCAGCGGCGAACCGCTGCTGCTCGTGCATTCCGCGGCGCAGTCGATCTACACCTGGCGCGAGCTGATGCCGAAGCTCGCCGATTCCTACTGCGTGATCGCGATCGACCTGCCGGGCTTCGGGTTCTCCGACCGGCCGCTTTCGCTGAATTATTCGATCGATTCCATGGCGGACGTGCTGGTCCTCTGTCTCGATGCGCTCGGCGTGAAGAAGACGCACGCGCTCGGCGTGACGATGGGCGCGGTCTATACCATGTTCGCGGCGGTGAAATATCCGGACCGGTTTATGAAGGTCATCGCGCTGACACCCGGCGGCGTCACGGAGCGCATGCCGAAGAAGATCAAACGGCTCGAACGCCCGCTCGGCGCGTTCTACCGCGAGATGTACTCAAAAAAGGATTTCGAGCAGTATATGCCGCTGTTCTATTACGACGGCACGCTCTGCACCGACGCGGTCGTGGAGCAATACTATAAGACCTGCGACGATCACGCGTCGCGGGAAGCGATCATGTATGCGATCCGCAATTTCGACGAGGACTATGCGTTCGACGTGATTCAGCGGGCGAACCGCGAGTTCTTCATTCTGTGGGGCGAGGAGGATAAGCTGTCCCCGATCGCCCGGCTGTTTGAGATTCGCAAGCAGATGCCGGACAGCATCTATCACAGCATCCGCAATACGGGTCATTGGATGCACGAGGAAAAGGCGGCGCAGATCGCGGAGGCGGCGGACCGATACATCCGTTACCGGGGAGAGGAATCATGATCGAATCGTTTGCGCTCGGCGACACGGTGCGCATGAAAAAGCCGCACGCATGCGGAAACGATCTCTGGACGGTCACGCGCGTCGGCGCGGACGTGAAGATCAAATGTCTCGGCTGCGGACGCGTCGTGATGCTCGATCGGCTCGCTTTTTTGAAGGCGGCGAAAAAAATCGTGGAGAAAGAGACGGAATAAATGCCGAAAACGGAAACCGAACCGTGGCGCGGCACGGACTTGTCCGTGAGCGAACTGCGCAGGAATGCGGAAAAACGAAACGAATCGATGGAAGGCGGCACGGCGTGGCGCGCGCTGGATTTTTTGCTGTACCTCGTGATGGTCGTTCTGATCATGTTCTCGATACGTACGGTGCTTCTCGATCCGGTGCGGGTGGACGGCAAGTCCATGCTCGATACGCTGGAGGACGGGGACGTCATGCTGGTCGACCGTACGGCGTACATGTTCAAAACGCCGCAGCGCGGGGACATCGTGATGTGCTATTATCCGGATTCGTATTACGAGATCCAGGAGATCCCCTATGCTTCGCGCGTGAAGCGCGTGGTCGCCGTTGCGGGCGACACGATCGAAACAATCGACGGCGTTCTCTGCGTGAACGGCGAGCCGGTCGACGAACCGTACCTCACGCAGGACCGCATCGGAAACCAGTATATCCGGCGGCAGACGATTCCGGACGACTGCGTTTACGTGCTCGGCGACAACCGGTCGGTGAGCCGCGATTCGCGCTATGACACCGTGGGACCGATCCCGCTCTGCCGCGTCGTCGGCAAGGCGCGGCTCGTCTTCTTTCCCGTTAAAAAGCTGCATCTGGTCTGAACATGAAAACTCGCACGGAACGGTATAAAAACGAACATCGCACGCAGAGCGTATTGAGCTGGATCTTTGCGGGGCTCCTCGGGCTTGCACTCGTTCTTTCCGTGCTGCTTCTCTGGTTTTCGCCCGTGTACGTGGCGGACGAATCCATGGAACCGACGCTTTTGCCGGGCGACACGGTCTTTTACGATCGCCTGTACCGGCATTTTTACGAGTTTCGGCGCGGCGACATGGTCGTATACCGCGATCCGGAAACCGGCGAGCTGCTCATTAAGCGCGTGATCGCGCTCGGCGGGGAAACGATCGAGGCGAAAAACGGCGTGCTGATCATCGACGGCAAGTACGGCGTCGACGAGAGCCGCTACGGCGCGACGGCGCCGCTCGACATTCCGAAAACCGTCGTTCCCGAAGGGAAGTTCTTCGTGCTGTCCGACGATCGCAATTACGGCGAAGACAGCCGCAAAAAAACGATCGGCTGCCTCGGACCGAAGGATATTCTGGGGCCGGTGTGCATGCGGATGCGCGATTTTACGTTTTTTCGGCATTGACGCTTGACGAAACGGCGCGGTTTTGTTATAGTAGACCCGACGCAGGGGCGCCGAACGACCTTCGGCTGAGAAGCACCCTTGGAACCTGTTGGGTCATGCCATCGTAGGAAGCGTAACCATAAGCTTTTCGGATGCTGTCCCAAACGGGACGGCATCATTATTTTTTTCGGGAGGGTATGAAAAATGAAAAAATCATCCACACGCATGTTGGCGGAGGGCGGCGTCAGTATCGCGCTTGCGCTGGTCCTGAGCTATCTGAAGATTCCGGTTGCATCTCTGGGCGGATCCATCGACTTCGTTATGGTCCCGCTGATCGTCTTTGCCTATCGCTGGGGCTTATGGCAGGGGCTTCTTGCCGGTCTTGCGTTCGGCACGCTCAAGTTCTTCCTCGCGGGCGGCGCCGCGGTGAACTGGCAGAGCATGCTGCTTGACTATTCGGTCGCTTACGCGTTCGTGGGCTTTGCGGGACTGATCCGGAAAAAGAAAAACCTGCTGCCCGTGTCCGCGCTGATCGGATGCTTCGCACGGTATCTTGTTCACGTTGCAAGCGGCGTTACGATCTATAAGGATTACGCGGAATCGGCGGCGGATTTCTTCGGCTTGTCCGTTGCGACGCCGAACGTCATCCTGTATTCGCTTGTTTACAATGCCGCATACATGCTGCCGAACACGATCATTGCGATCGTCGTCTGTGCGATCCTGATAAAACCGGTGGAACTGCTCGACCGGTTCTGAAACGAACGGCCCTCCCTTGCGGAGGGCTTTCTTTTTTTTATTTGAAGGCAAAAATAAAGAAATGTTCACATTCCGTTTACGGTTCGGTGACATTGTTCCTTTATAATCAAACCGCATGATAAAAATGGGAGGTGTATCCGCATGAAGCGATCGTTGGGATTCGCGGCAGGAATGCTCGGAATCGCGATGCTGTTCGGCTGCTCGGCAAGAGCGACGATCATCGATTCCACGCCGGATACGGAAAAGATACAGATCGTCGGGCAGATCGAAACGCCTGCGCCGACGGAAGAAGCGCAGCAGGACGCCGTTGCAGAGAACGCTGCGGTCGAGATCGTCGTGACCGATGCGCCGGAACCGACCGAGGCGCCCACGCCGGAGCCCACGCCCGTTCCCACGGAGAAACCGACCGAAGAACCCACGCCGGAACCGACCGAAGAACCCACGCCGGAACCCGCGCCCGTTTTCACGGAGGAACCGGCGCCGGAGTCCGAGCCGGAAAGCGAGATTTTTGAATCGCGCAGCGCGACTGCGGAAAAGGACGTTTCGAAAGCGGAGAAACTCTGCGAGATCGCGAAATCGCTTCTGGACACGCCGTATCAGCGCGGCGGTACAAAGCCGGAGAGCGGCTTCGATCCGGGCGGATTCGTGTATCATTGCCTGAACAAGGCGGGCGTAAAGGTCAGTCACAAATCGAGCAAGGGTTATTCCGAATACGATGCGTGGGAGCGCGTGGATTCGATCGACGAGCTTCTTCCCGGCGATCTCTGCTTCTTTATGACGCCGGGCAACGAAAGCGTCAACTGCGTCTGCATCTATCTCGGCGGCGGAAAGATCATCTATCCGTCCTCGGGCGAGGGCAGGGTCATCACGGCGAAGATCACCGGCAGCTATTGGACGGAAGCGTTCGTGTTCGCACGGAGGGTATTTTGAGCATGGAAAAACGCATCGATCGCGAAAACTGGAACCGGGACGCGCACGACAAGCTGTTTGCGCGGCTCGAGGTGCCTTTTTACAGTTTGACCTGGCGGACGGACGTTACCGAAGCCGTCGCATTTGCGAAGCGCCGCGGCGTGCCGTTCTATTCCGTCATGATCTGGGTCACGATGCGGGCAATCAACGGCGTCGAAGCGTTCCGTTACGAGCTGCGCGGAGACGAGGTATGGCTCCTCGATCGCCGCAATCCGTCCTATACCTATCCGTGGGATGACGAGCTGTTCGGCATCTGCGGGCTTGAATGGCGCGACGACGAGGATCCGGTTTCGTTTGCGCTGCGCATGCGGGAGGCGGAACGGAACAATCCCGCGCCGGTTCCGACCGCAGAGGCGGACGAGGCGGGACACGACGTATACATTTCCTGCCTGCCGTGGATGGACTATACCCATATCACGCAGGAGTTTCCGCTCGACAACACGGACAGCACGCCGCGCGTCATGTGGGGGCGCTTTGAAACGGATGAGAAGGGCAGAAAAACGCTTTCCTATACCGTGCAGGTCAATCACCGTCTGATCGACGGGATCCACTTAAAACGGCTTTCGGAGGGCTTATGCGGGGCAATACACGCATTGGAGGCACTTTGATGGAAGAAAACAACAATCCGAAATGGAAAAAACTGCTCGGCAAGGGTGCGTTTGCCGTCAGCTGCATCGTGATCGCGTTCCTGCTTCTGGGCGGGGCGGCGTACCTTACGCTGCGCGTGATGCGCGGCTGCCGCTCCGGAAACGGACAAACCGCGCAGGCGACGCCCACGCCGGAGCCGACGCCGGTGCCGGGTCACAGCTATTACGTCAGGAAAATGGAGGAAGCGCCGCCGCAGGAGCTTCTGGGACTGAACGAAGGACACCTTGCGGAATACGGCGAGGACCTTGCGCTTGCGGAAAACTGGCTCGATATGACGAAGGACGACACGGAGGGCTTTCGCATCATCCGCAGCGTCGTGCTCGGCTGCTCGTATCTGGTGCAGGACGGGCAGTATTACCGCCTCGGCGAAGGCGAGGACGGAAAGGGACTGCTGGATTACTATGTGACCGATCTGGATCTGGACGACGTACCGGACCTGCTCTATACCTATCACTACGGCGCGAACGAGGATACGTACGCAAAGGTCGGCTGGTTCCGCTTTGATACGCATACGTCCGTCTTCTCCGATTTTGCGCAGAAGAACGGATACCTTGCGCTGATCGAGGAGGACGGGAACTATATCCTGTTCCGCGCCGATCGCGCCGTGGACATGGAACAGCTGACATTCGGGCTGACGGCGACCGAGCGTCTGGGCGAGATCACCGAGATCATGGGCAGGATCACTTTGATTCTGGACGAACAGCCCACGCCGGGAATCGAATGAACGGAGAGAATAAAAAGAAAGAGCGGAGATCCCGCTCTTTTTTTAGTGCGAATTCTGGTATTCCTGATATTCCGGAAGCTGCAGGTACGGATTCTGCGGATGCGGATCGGTCGGGTCCCAGCCGTAGCCCTTCCGGTCGGTGTACGGCTCCTCCCAGATGACCGCGGGCGGCTTTGCCGGCGTCGGACCGCGGTCGTTCACCACGCGCACCGAGATCTTTTCTGCGCCCTTGTTATACAGATCGTAGATCCACTTCGCGTCCAGGACGGTCAGACGCACGCACCCGTCCGAAGCGACCGAGCCGAGCATCTGGTATTTATGCATATCGCACATGCGGTGTCCCTTTTCGGAATCGCGTCCCGCGTTGAAGCTGATCGGCACCGAGTGGAACAGATGATGCGTTTTGAAACGGCATGCCCACAGTCCGAAGCAATGCGTGTCGCCCGTGCCGAGCTCCTTATACGGAAAGGAATCGTAGATCTTGAACGTGCCGACCGGCGTTGCGCCCTTCTTGCGCCCGGTGGAGCAGATCATGACGCGCTGTTCGATCCATTCGCCGTCCTGCGATTCGTAGGCGACGACCGCCTGCGTGCCGAGGTACACGACAAGAAGATGCAGCCCGTCGCTTTTCGGTTCGTCGACGGGCGTATAGAGCGGAACGACGCAGATCACGTCCGTCGGGACCGCGTCTCCGGGGACCGTTCCGGTCTCGTCGCAGGGATAGAAGCGCGGCTCCGATCCGTCGGGCGAGCCGTAGACGAAAAAGCTTCCGTCCGCGTCGCGGCGCAGAACGCTCTTTTGTTCCGTGGCGGTAAACCCGCGGCGCACGCGCGAGGTGCTCGGCAGCGTGTATGCAACAAGCGGGAGCGGCGTGGGGGTCGGGGTCGGCGTCGGTTCCGGCGTGGGCGTCGGCGTGGGGGTCGGCGTCGGGGTCGGATCCGGCGTCGGCGCAGGCGTAATGACGACGATCGCTTCCTCGGCTTCCGGCACGGCGGCCGGAGAAACGGCGGCCGGAGAAACGGCGGCGATCGGCGCGGGGTCCGTTTGATTCGCGCAGCCCGTCAGCAGAAGAAGCAGCGCGAAGAGCAGGGGAAGAACGCGTTTCATGGATCAGTTTTTGTCGAAAAGACGGTTGGTCTTGCGCTGCGGTTCGCAGGTCAGATTGACGCCGAGCCGGCGATAAACCTCGAGGTCCACGCGCGAGAGCATGACGGTGGAATGCGCCTCGAGTCCCTTGAGCTGATCGAGAACATGCATGGCGCGCGCCGCCGTCGGGTTCATGGTGGCGCAGATGGACAGCGCGTACAGAAGCTCGTCGCTGTGCAGGCGCGGATTCTCGCTGCCGAAATAGTTTGTTTTGAGCTCGCGGATCGGCTGCAGAACGATCGGCGCGATCAGGTCGATGTCCGGCTGAATGCCGGCAAGCGCCTTCAGAGCGTTCATCAGCGCGCCCGCCGCCGCGCCCATAAAGGTGCTGTTCTTGCCGGTGATCATTTTGCCGTCGGGAAGCTGGATCGCCATTGCCGCGCCGCCGGTTTCCTTGTCGCGGGCAAGCGCCGCCGCCACGACCGGACGGTCGGCGACCGTCACGCCCGCGCGGGACATGATGAATTCCGCCTTGTCGATCTGTTCGCGTCCGATGATGCCGCGCTTATAGCCGCAGGCGGCGCTGTAATAGCGGCGGATGATCTCCTGACAGGCGGCCTTGCGCACGACCTCGTCGTCGGTGATGCAGAAGCCGACCATGTTGACGCCCATATCCGTCGGCGATTTATAGGGCGACGTGCCGTAGATGTGCTCGAACATCATGTTCAGCACCGGGAACGATTCGACGTCGCGGTTGTAGTTCGTTGTCGTCACGCCGTACGCCTCGAGATGGAACGGGTCGATGAGGTTGACGTCGTCGAGGTCGGTCGTCGCCGCTTCATAGGCGAGATTGACCGGATGGGAAAGCGGCAGGTTCCAGATCGGGAAGGTCTCGAACTTCGCATAGCCGGCGCGCACGCCGCGCGTAAACTCCTGATAGACCTGCGAAAGGCATACGGCAAGCTTGCCGCTGCCCGGACCCGGCGCGGTCACGACGACGAGCGGACGCGTCGTTTCCACAAACTGGTTCTTTCCGAACCCTTCGGGGCTCAGGATCAGGCCGGGGTTTTGCGGATAGCCGTTGATCGGATAGTGCAGATAGACCTTGACGCCGAGCCGTTCGAGCTTTTCCGCGAACGCGTCGACCGCCGGCTGGCTGTTGTACCGCGTAATGACCACGCCGGACACCAGAAGCCCCTTCTTGCGGAACGCATCGGTGAGCCGCAGCACCTCGCGGTCGTATGCGATATCGAGGTCGTTTCTGACCTTGTTGTGCTCGATGTCGCCCGCGTGGATCGCAATGATGATTTCGGCGGAATCCTTGAGCTGTTCGAGCATGCGGATCTTGCTGTCCGGCTCGAAACCCGGCAGGACGCGCGCCGCGTGGTTGTCGTCGAACAGCTTGCCGCCGAACTCCAGATACAGCTTGTCCCCGAATTTTCCGATCCGTTCCAGGATCTTCTGCGACTGCATCGAGATGTACTTGTCGTTGTCAAATCCGATCTTTGTCATAGCTTTGCTCCTCAATCCTCATTTTCAAACGGATCCCATCCGGTGACGCGCATCTTTGCCGTCAGGATCCGGTATACGCTTTCGTTCAGGCGCTGCTCGCCGATCGTGCCGTTTTCGACCGCTTCGTACAGCCCGTTCAGAATCTCCCGCTGGTACGCATGATTCGCGCCGCACAGGATCAGATCCCCGCCCGCCAGAATGAACTGCACCGCGCCTTCTTTGACCGACGTCTGCTTCCGGAGCCCCGCCATGCGGAAATCGTCGCTCATGACAAACCCCGTAAAGCCAAGTTCGCCGCGCAGGATCTCCGTGATGAAGATCTCCGACTGGCTTGCAATGTGCTCGTCGTCGATCTTCGGGTACAGGATGTGCGCCACCATCACGCCGTCCGCGGTTTTCAGCCCTTCCGCAAACGGCAGAAGCTCATAGCTGTTCAGCGCGTCGAGCGATTTCTGAACCACCGGCGTGGACGCGTGCGAATCGGCGCTCGTCGCCCCGTGTCCCGGGAAATGCTTGACCACGGACAGGCATCCGCCGTCGTGCAGTCCTTCGATGCATGCCGCGCCGATCGCGGAGACGACCGCATCGTCGGACGAGATGATGCGGGTTTTCAGAAACGTCGACGACGGGTCCTTTGCGATGTCCAGACACGGCGCAAGATCCACGTTGATGCCCGCGCTTTTAAGTCCTTCGGCGATGCGTTCAAACTGCGCGCGCGCCTTTTCCGTGCTGCGGCTTTTGCCGAGCGACTGCGCGCTTAAAAGCGTCTTGCTCCAATGGAACCGCGTGACGTTTCCGCCCTCGACGTCGGTGCTGATGAGAAGCGGGATCTCGCTGCCGCTTGCTTCGCGAATGCTGTCCGTCAGCCGTTTGCACTTTCGGAAACCGCCGTCGCCGCCGCTGCGGGTGGTGTTCTTCTCTCCGTAGAGGATCACGTTTCCGATGTGATAGTCGTTCATGATCTCGCGGAACTCCGCGCTGATCTCCGTTGTGCCCGAAAAGCCGAACATGCAGAGCTGGCCGATTTTTTCTTCGGTGCGCATATTGCCGATATAGGCATAAAGCCGTTCTTCGGGCGAGAGCGTGGGCGCGGGCGTCGGGGTAGGCGTCGGGGTCGGGGTCGGAGAAGGGGTCGGGGTCGGATCCGGCGTCTTTACGATCGCGGTCGGTTCCGGGGCTGCGGGCGTCTGCACCGGGTCAACGACGACGACCGGCGCGTCCGGCTCCGGTGCGCAGCCGAGCAGAAAAACCGTGATCAGAAAAAGACACCAAAACTTCTTCATATTATCATTATAGCATAGCTTTTCCGGTTTTACCAGTCCGAGTTGGGGGAATTCGGTCGAAAAACGTTGACAGCGGAACGGTTCTTTTATACTATAAAAACAGGAGAAGCATTCGGAAGGGGGAGATTCGGCATGAGGAAACGGATCGAGGGCATCAATCAATGGAAATGCTTTCTGACGCTGCTGTTTTCCGCGGCGGTCGTGATCTGCACGTGCGTCGGCGTAGTGATGAACCTGACGACGCTGCAGGATGAGAACTTCGATCACATGGGGATCGAAACGTTCTGCATGTTCACCGTCAACTCCAATATCTTCATGGGCGTCTCGATGTTTCTGACGCTGCCGTACACCATTGACGGGCTGCGCAACGGGTATTTCCGTCTGCCGGACTGGCTGGTGCGGCTGCTGTTCGTCGCAACGACCGCGCTTTCGCTGACGTTCCTCGTTTCGCTGTGCATCCTTGCGCCGGTCAAGGGATTCGTACTGATCTTCACCGGGTCGCGCTTCTTCCTGCACGGGCTTTGCCCGATCCTTGCAATCATCACGTTCTGCTTTGTTTTGAAGGACCTGCGCCTGCGGTTTGCCGCAACGTTCCTTTCGCTGATTCCGGTGTTCGTCTATGCCTGCCTTTACTACACGCTGGTTGCGGTCGTGGGGCGCTGGGACGATTTTTACGGTTTTCTGACCAGGATCCCGGCGTGGGTTTCGATCGCATGCTTCCTGCCGCTGACCTTCGGCATTGCGACGGTGCTCCGCATTCTGCATAACCGGTCCTGCGACCGTTACCGCAAAAAGGCGAAGGAATACTATTTCAGCGCGTTTGCCGGAAGGGATACGAGCGAGGTCATCATCCATATGGCGGCGATGAACAGCAAGCGGGACACGACCGGCAACATCGTCATTCCGTACCGGGTGCTCAAAATGCTTTTGAGCAGCAGCGAGCACGAGAAGAGCTTTGAGGATTACTGCATTCTCTATATGAAGGAGTGCCTGAAGCACGAAATCAATCAGGAATGATGCGGCGAACGCCGCATCTTTTTTATTGCAATCGCGGGGGAATTGCAGTATACTGAAGATAAGATGGGGCGGTATGGGAAAACCGCCGTTCCGCAATGAAAATGCAAAGGAGCGAACGATATGAATCTCGAACATCTCGGCATTATCCATCCGAAAGCGGTTTACCGCAACCTGACGGTTCCGGAGCTCTATGAACATGCCCTGGAACGCAAAGAAGGCGTGATCATGAACAACGGCGCGCTGCTGGTCAAAACCGGCAAATACACCGGAAGAAGCGCGCAGGATAAGTTTATCGTGGATTCCGAAGGCGTGCACGACCTGATTGCATGGGGCAAGGTGAACGTGCCGGTCACGCGCGAGAAGTTCAACGCCATCAAGTCCAAGATGGTCGCGTATCTGCAGGGACGCGACGTGTTCGTGTTCGACGGCTTCGCCGGCGCGGACAAGAAATACGCCAAGAAATTCCGCGTGATCTGCGAATATGCGAGCGAAGCGCTGTTCATCCGCGACCTGCTGGTCCGTCCGACCGAGGAGGAGCTGGAGAATTTCGGCGAGCCGGATTACACGCTGATCGCATGCCCCGGCTTCAAGTGCAGCCCCGAAATCGACGGCACGCGTTCCGAAGCGGCGATCATGATCGACTATGAAGCGCACACGATCATCGTTGCGGGCAGTCAGTACGCGGGCGAGATCAAGAAGTCCGTCTTCTCCACCATGAACTTCGTTCTGCCGCTCGAGGGCACGCTGCCCATGCACTGCTCGGCGAACATGGATCCCGAAACGAAAGAGACCGCGGTCTTCTTCGGACTTTCCGGCACCGGCAAGACGACGCTGTCCGCCGACCCGAACCGCATGCTGATCGGCGACGACGAGCACGGCTGGGACGACGAGGGCATCTTCAACATCGAGGGCGGCTGCTACGCCAAGTGCATCGACCTCGTCGAGGAGGAGCAGCCGGAGATCTATCACGCGATCCGCTTCGGCGCGCTGGTCGAAAACGTCGTGGTCAACGACAAGCGCGAGCCGGACTATTCCGATCCGTC
>JAEEGI010005322.1_pt1 | contig 29626 bp, 19 predicted proteins | sample 8958751 | NCBI WGS metagenome assembly JAEEGI01 (sample SAMN16246545, study PRJNA631951) | gut metagenome | biome: gut microbiome; feature: rumen; material: KS-attached | host: Bos | place: Iran: Karaj | collected 2018-10 | reverse complement strand
ATGGTCTGTGAGGAACAGTGGTAAAGAACACCGTATTGCCGTACATGACTATATTGCACCCGGCGCGTATTCGTTCATGTTCATTACGTTGCCCAACTTCTGTACAAGTCCAACTTGTACAGAAAAACAGCGGCAGAACGGTGTTCCCCTGTACATGTCTCGAGGATTTGGTCGATTATCGACCCGATTCCGAAAGACTTGAACAGAAAACCGCAGCCAAAAGTGCATCCACGTGTACAAGCGAGACTTGAACACTGATTCATTGACAGTGCCTGACAAATTCACATTAATGCTCAGAGATATCATTGTTTTGAGAGATTTACTTACTCAAATCAACAATGCTTCCCGTGGCCCCTTTTTCAAGCAGAACTGTGGGAGAATTATGCTTTACTATTTACATGGCATTAAATGGGACGGTGAAAATAGATGTTTTCGAACCGACGGAGAGAACGTTTTCCTTGCCAAAATCGCCCTTGTAGGGGCTTCTGCTGGGGATTAGGCAAAAAAAGAACAGGACAAATCTTGCGACTTGTCCTGTTTAGTAGCGGAGGCAGGACTCGAACCTACGACCTCCGGGTTATGAGCCCGACGAGCTACCGACTGCTCTACTCCGCGATGTGGATTGCAAAGGTAAGGACTTTTTTTGAAATTCCCAAAATTATTTGAGGAATTCCAGTATTTTGTCCATTTCGGTGGCCGCGAAAGCCTGCTGGTCGCCGGTTTCGAGGTTCTTCAGGTTCACCGTGCCGGCCTCGATTTCCGAGGAGCCGTTGATGGAGATGAAAGGGATCGCCTTCTTGGCGGCGTAGTCGAACTGCTTCTTGAGTTTGCCCGCTTCGGGATAGACTTCCACGGAGACGCCGGCCTCGCGGAGGGTTTTCGCCAACGGGAGGACGTAGCGGAGTTCGTCGGCGCCCATCACCGCGAACAGCAGCCGTGTGCTGCTGCCGAGGTCGGCAGGGAACTTGTCCAGTCCTTTGAGGACATCGTAGATGCGGTCCGCGCCGAAGGAAATGCCCACGCCGGACATGCCCGGGAGGCCGAAGATGCCGGTGAGGTCGTCGTAACGGCCGCCGCCGCAGATGCTGCCGATGGGGAAGTCCAGGGCCTTGACCTCGAAGATCGCGCCGGTGTAATAGTTGAGGCCGCGGGCGAGGGAAAGGTCGATTTCCACAGGCTGCGACACACCGGCCGCGTCGATGAGACCGAACAGTTCGTCCAGTTCGTCCAGCCCCTTGAGGCCGGTAGCGGAGACCAGGCCGGAGGCGGAACCGCCGTTGAACAGCCCCCGCATGGTGGCCAGTTTCTCAGACGTGGAGCCGGAGAGCAGCAGGACGGGCCGGAGGACGGCGACCGCATCGGCCGTGAGGCCCTTCTCCATCATCTCGGCCTCGACATTCTCCAGGCCGATCTTGTCCAGTTTGTCGATGGCGACGGTGATGTCCACCACCCGCTCGGGGAAGCCGCAGATCTCCGCGAGGCCGGTAAGGACCTTGCGGTTGTTGACCTTGATGAGCACATTCACGCCCAGCAGGGAGAACACCCGGTCCACGATCTGCACCAGTTCCAGTTCATTGACCTGCGAGGTGGAGCCGATGACGTCCACGTCGCACTGGTAGAACTCGCGGTAGCGGCCCTTCTGCGGACGGTCCGCCCGCCAGACGGGCTGGATCTGGAACCGCTTGAAGGGGAACGAAATCTCGTTCTGGTGCTGGACCACATAGCGGGCGAACGGGACCGTCAGGTCGTACCGGAGACCCTTCTCGGGCGGCAGTTCGGCCTTCTCGCCGCTGTTCTGGATGCGGAACAGGAGTTTGTCGCCCTCGTCGCCGTACTTGCCCAGGAGCGTGGAGAGGTTCTCCATCGCGGGCGTTTCGATCTGCTGGTAGCCATAGGTCCGGAACACGCTCCGGATGGTGTCGAAGATATAGTTGCGCTCGGCCATCTCGCGCTGGCCGAAGTCACGGGTTCCCTTGGGAATGGACGGTTTCTGTGCCATGGTCTTATCGGATAAGACTGCAAATATACGGATTTTCTGCCAATCTACAGGCTCCGGACGGCCTCGTCAATCTCCGCGAGTTCCTCCGCGGAGAAGTTGATGTTCTCCAGCGCCTTGAAATCATCCTCGATCTGGGAGACCTTGCTGGCGCCGATGATGACGCTCGTGACGCGGTCGTCCTTGAGGCACCAGGCGAGCGCCATCTCGGCGAGTGTCTGGCCGCGGCGGGCGGCGATGCCGTTCAGTTTCACCAGGGCGGCCTGCATGGCCGGCGTGAGGGCCGATGACTTGAGGAACTTCTCCTTCGCCATCCGGGAATCGGACGGGATGCCGTCCAGGTAGCGGCCCGTCAGGAGGCCCTGCGCCAGCGGAGAGAAGGCAATGAAGCCCGAGCCGTTTTCCTTGGCCTGCTCCAGGATTCCTTCGGACTCCGGCTCCCGGTTCAGGATGTTGTACCGGCACTGATGGAGAAGACAAGGTACATCCCGGTCCCTGAGATACTTGTAGGCGAAGGCCGCTGCCTCCGGCGGGTAGTTGGAAATGCCCGCGTACAGCGCCTTGCCGGAGCGGACAATGTCCACGAGGGCCTGCATCGTTTCCTCCAGCGGGGTCTTCGGGTCGAATCGATGAGAGTAGAAGAGGTCCACGTAGTCCAGGTTCATCCGCTTCAGGCTCTGGTTCAGGCTGGCCATCAGGTACTTGCGGGAGCCCCATTCGCCGTAGGGGCCGGGCCACATGTCGTAGCCCGCCTTGGAGGAGATGAACAGTTCGTCCCGGAAGGGGGCGAAAGACTTCTTCATGATCACCCCGAACGTTTCCTCGGCCGAACCGTAGGAGGGGCCGTAGTTGTTCGCGAGGTCGAAGTGGACGATACCGTGGTCGAAGGCGTAATGGGCCATCGCGAAGGAGTTCGCGAGCGGGTTCACGTCGCCGAAGTTGTGCCACAGGCCGAGGGCGATCTCGGGGATGAGGATTCCGCTGCGGCCGCAGCGACGGTAACGGATGCCGCGTTCATAGCGGTCTGGGGCGGGGGAATAGACGGGGTTGATCATGTCGTTTGTCGTTTTGTCCTTCAGACAAATATACATTATTTCGCGGAAAAATGATTAAATTTGTCATTCATAACAGATTCTGGAAATGAAAGATTTTGTCAAAATGATGCTGGCCGTCATCTGTGCGTTCATCGTGATGCAACTTGTCGGCTTTTTCCTCTTGTTCATCATGATCGGTACCGTGAGCCTCGGGAGCAGCAAGACAGTCCTGCCGCGGGAGGGAGTCCTGGATATCGACCTGGAGCAGTTCGCCCTAGGCGAGCAGACGACGGACGCTTCCTTCAGCCCGAGCGTGTCTCTCCTGGGCATGTCCGCCGGAGGCGCCACCATCGGCATCTGGGACGCCATCCAGGCCATCGAGGCGGCCGCGGCCGATCCCGGCATCAAATATATCCTCCTCCGGGCCGATGCGGCTTCCGGCGGTGTCTCTTCGCTGGAGGAACTGCGCGCAGCCCTCGCCGAGTTCCGCAAGAGCGGCAAGGCCGTCGTTGCATACACGGAAAACCCCTCCTCCGGTTCCTACTATCTGGCTTCGGTGGCGGACAAGATTTACATGACCTCCTACCACGGCGGGTCCCCGCAGATGACGGGCATGGCCAGCCAGATGATTTTCCTGAAGGACGTCCTGGACAAGGTGGGCGTGAACTTCCAACTCATCCGGCACGGCAAGTACAAGTCCGCCGGTGAGATGTACATCAAGAACGCCCCCTCCGACGAGAACCGCGAGCAGTACCAGGTGATGGTCAATTCCCTTTGGAAGACCATCTCCGCCACCACGGCCGATTCCCGCGGCCTGACGGTTGAAAAACTGAACGGACTCATTGACAATCTGGCGCTTAACTTCCCGGAGGACTTCCTGGAGAACGGGCTCGTGGACGAACTTCTGGACCATGAGGGGCTGGTGACGAAACTGTGCGACCTCGCCCAGGTGGAGAAGGCGGAGGACCTCCACCTCGTCTCCTTCTCGGACTACGTCGATGCCAAGGTAATCCACCTCCGCGGCAAGGAGAACGTCGCCATCCTGTTCGCCGACGGCGAAATCGTGGAAGGTAACGACTCCCAGGAAATCTCCTCCGGCCGTTTCGTCGCCCAGATCGACAAGATCCGCAAGGACAACACCGTCAAGGCTGTCGTCCTCCGCGTGAACTCCCCGGGCGGCAGCGTCATCGCCTCCGAGAAGATCCGCACCGCGCTGAAACTCCTCATGGCCGAGAAGCCCGTCGTGGCCTCCTACGGCAATTACGCCGCCTCGGGTGGCTACTGGATCTCCGCCGGAGTCAATAAGATCTACTCCGACGCCACCTGCCTTACCGGCTCCATCGGCGTATTCTCCATGATCCCTGAGTTCTCCAAGACCGCAGGCAAGGTGGGTGTGAACATGGTCACCGTGGGCTCCAACAAGCACAGCGACATGTATTCCCTCATGCGTCCCTTCGACGCCGAGGAGACCGCCAGCATGCAGGCCTATGTGGACGACGTGTACGAGCGCTTCGTGAGCCTGGTCGCCGAGGGCCGTTCCCTGGAGAAGCAGGCCGTGGACGACATGGCCCAGGGCCGCGTGTGGGTGGGAACCGATGCCATCGGCCTGGGACTGGTCGATGAGATCGGCGGCCTCCGCCAGGCCGTGGATTACGCCGCCTCCCTCGCCGGTTACGTGAACGACAGCGACTACCGCGTGGTGACCTATCCCGCGGTTCCTACCCAGACGGAACAGATCCTGGATATGCTTTACGGGAAGAAGCAGACCCCGTCCATCCTGGAAGGCACCCCGTTCGAGGCGCTGGGCAAGACCCTCGACGCCGTCCGCGACAACAGGCCTACGCAGGTGTACGCCCGCATTCCGTACGATATCGAAATCCGCTGAGCATGGAGGAAAAGAAACTGACTCCGATGCGGTTCCAGCCAGAAAAGGTGGAACGCAAATGGGGGGTGGCCGAGTACCGCATCGCGGACCTCGGCTATCTCGATTCGGTCGCCCTGGACGGCTGGCTCTCCGGCAACTCCATCAGCGACATCATGCAAACCTATCTGGAGCGTTTCACCGGGGAGGTCCCGTTCGAATACTACGGGACGCAGTTCCCGGTGATGGTCAAGTGGCTGGACATCAAGGGCCGCACCTCGCTCCATGTGAATCCGGATGACGAAGCCGCCGAGCAGCGCTACGACGCCTTCGGCAAGACCGCCCTCTGGTATGTGGCCGCCGTGGGTGCCGATGCGAAACTCTTCCTCGGCTTCAAACGGGAGGTGACGGCGGAGGAGTTCTACCGGAAATGCCTGGACGGCACGGTGGAGGAACTGCTGCATGTAATCAAGCCCAAGGTGGGGGAGCACTATCTCGTCACCCCGGGCATGGTCCACGCCGCGCAGGACGTCCGGCTCCTGGAAATCGCCGAGTCCTCCGAACTCTGGTTCCGGCTCCACGCCTGGGACGATCTGGAGGCGGAACTGCATCTGGAAGAAGCCTTCGACCTGATCGATTTCAAGCCCTATCGCGTCGTGGCCACCCAGGGGGATCCCGAGGCCGTGACGGAGAAGATCGCCCAGACGCCGCAGTTCTCCGTGTCGGAGATCCGCCTGATGAATCCTGTGCGCATCGGCGCTGAAAACAACGGCAGTTTCCTGCTGTATGCTTGTGTGAAAGGCGCGGGGACGCTGGAGGTCGAGGGAATGACACCACTTCATTTCCATGCGGGAGAGGCCATCGTGGTTCCGGCTGAGATCCTGCATCTTGTGCTCACGCCGGAGGCGCACGGCACCCTCCTCCTGGAGGTGTCGCTCGAGCCTCGGCACGACAAGGACGAATACATCGACCCCAATGCCGAACCTTACCTGAAAGGGGAGGATTACGACGGCCTGGAGGGGGAAGAACTCCCGGACCCAGAATTGCAGTGACATGGCCGCAGCGCGCATTGACAAATACCTATGGGCGATCCGGGCCTTCAAGACCCGGACCGACGCCACCGACGCCTGCAAGGGCGGGAAGGTGAAGATTGCCGGGGTGAATGCCAAGCCTTCCAAGGAGGTGAAGCCCGGCGATATCCTGACGGTCAAGAAAGGGACCGTGACCTACACCTACAAGGTGCTGCAGCCCCTGGAGCGCCGTGTGGGGGCGAAACTGGTCCCCGAGTATGCCCTGAACCTGACATCGGCTGCCGAACTGGAGAAACTCCGCGCCCCGGTGGAAACCTTCTTCATCACCCGTGACCGCGGGGCGGGCCGTCCCACCAAGAAGGACCGCCGCGAGATCGAGGATGCCTGGGATGCCATCGACTTCAATGACATCCCCGACGACGTGGCCGCCCGTTTCGGCCTTTCTGACGAAGATTTGGAAACCCTTTAGCGTATATGAAACGATTCGGACTCGCCTTGTTTGGCCTGCTCGTCCTGGGATGGACGGCAGGTGCGCAGACCTCCCGTGAGGAACTCCTCTCCCACATGGAACTCACGGCCGGCAACTACGCCAACTACCCTGTCCCGACCGGCCACCTGACGCCGGCTCCGGAGGGCTACGAGCCCTTTTACATCACCCATTACGGCCGTCACGGCGCCCGGTACATGACCAGCGACAAGCATTACATGCGTCTCAGGCATCAACTGGACACCGCCAAGAAACTGGGCATCCTGACCGACTACGGCAAGGATGTCCGCAGCCGCATCAAGAAGGCTGCGGACAATGCGGACGGCCGTGCCGGCGAACTCACCACCCTGGGCGCGCGGCAGCACAAGGCCATCGCCAAGCGGATGTACGAAAACTATCCCTCGCTCCTGTCGCAGCCGCTGTACGTGAAGGCGAACGCCTCCAACTCGAAGCGCGTGATGCTGAGCATGGCGAACTTCTGCCTGGAACTCAAGGCCCTGAACCCGACTCTGGACCTGTGGATGGATGCCAGCGAGCATGATCTGTACTACATCAAGTCCAACAAGCGTATCGTGGTCCCGGACAGTGAGACGGACGACGCCCTGTACCGGAAACTCTCCAAGTTCAAGAAGAAGATGCTCAGCGGGGAGCCGCAGTTGAAGGCGATGTTCACCGATCCGGAGCGGGCAAAGACTTTCATCGACCAGTACACCTTCGCCGATGACCTGTACAACGTCGCGGCCGACATGTACTGCCTCCCGGAACTGGGCCTCAAGTTCGACGACGTGTTCGGCGAGGATGGGATGATCGACGGTTTCCGGGCCTACAACGCCAGTTGGTGCCTGTGGGAGGGCCTCATGCCCGGCGCCAGGACCGCCTACTGGCGCCTCTATCCGCTGCTCCAGAACTTCCTGGACGAGGCCGATGAGATGATCGCCTCCGGCGGCAGCGGCCTCCGCCTCCGCTTCGGCCACGACAGCGTCGTACTGCCCATGGCCTTCATCTTCGGCTTCCAGGAGGCCATCCACGGGACGGACGACATGGAGGACCTGCACAACCATTTCTCCATCTTCCGCCTGATTCCGATGGCAGCGAACATCCAACTGGTATTCTTCCGCAAGGCCGGCTCGGACGACATCCTCGTCAAGTTCCTGATGAACGAGAACGAGACGTCCATCCCCCTCGACACGGACTGCTATCCTTATTACCACTGGTCCGACGTGGAGCCCTACTACCGCAACATGATCGAATCCGCCCACCTCGTTTACACAGACACGCCCGAAGATGACGACTAAATACACCCTCGCCCTGCTCCTGGGCCTCGTGGCCTTGGGAGCCTCCGCGCAGACTTCCAAGCGGGAGATGTTTGCGGACCTGGACCGGACCGGTTCCACCTATTTCGCCTATCCCGGGCCCGCGCAGAAGGTCCTGACGCCCGCTCCGGCGGGTTATGAGCCCTTCTATATCAGTCATTACGGCCGTCATGGCTCGCGGTATATGACCAGCAACAAGTACTATGTCCAGGCCATTACGCCCATGGACAGCGCCGCGAAACTGGGCCTCCTCACGCCCAAGGGTGAAGAGGTGCTCGAAAAACTCAAGAAAGGCTATGAAGACGCCTACCTGCGCGACGGCGAACTGACCCAACTCGGCGCTCAGCAGCACCGGGGGATCGCCCGCCGGATGTACGAGCGCTTCCCGGAACTTCTGGGACAGCCCCTGAAGGTCGATGCGCGCTCCTCCACTTCGGGCCGCTGCATGATCAGCATGTTCAATTTCTGCTGGGAACTGCAGGGCAGGAATCCTGACCTCGAGATCACGATGGCCGCCAGCGAGCACGACATGCCTTTCGTGGTGTCGGACAGCAAAGTGAAGCCGGAGGTCACGCCGGAGGCGGAGGCCATCCACCGCAAGTTCAGCGAATACCGCGACGGTACCTACAAGTCCGACCGCCTGATGAAGGTCCTGTTCAAGGACGTGAAGAAGGCGAAGGCGTTCGTGGACGGTCCCGACCTCATGAAGAGCCTCTACAACGTGGCGCAGGACTTCCAGAGCCTGCCTGAACTGGGCCTTTCCATGACGGACATCTTCACGAAGGAGGAACTGTTCCACATCTGGACGGGCTCCAACGCCAGTTGGCTCCGCCAATCGGGCATCGTCCCGGGCTCCACGCCCATGTACCTGCAGAAGAAGGCGGTGCGCGACACGATGGAGAGCATCGCCGACCGCGTGATCCGCGAAGGGAAACCTTCCGCCACGCTCCGTTTCAGCCATGACAGTTCCGTGCTTCCGCTGGCCTACCTGATCGGCCTGAAGGAGACGCAGGGCCTGCCCGCCTCTTCGATGTATGCGGGCCGGAACGACCCGGCGAACGTGTACAAGTACGTATCCATCGACAAGATCATCCCTATGGCGGGCAACATCCAACTGGTGTTCTACCGCAAGGAAGGCTCGGATGACATCCTCGTGAAATTCCTCCTGAACGAAAACGAAACTTCCATTCCCGTCAAGACCGACTGCGCGCCGTATTATCACTGGGCCGACGTGAAACGGTATTGGGCGGCACACCCGAACAACAATTAATCGAATATGCGTATGGAAGACAAAATGACTCGCCGCGAGGCCCTCAGAGGTATGTTCCTCGCCGGAATGGGGCTCGCTTTCTGCGGCCCGATGCTTTGTGATAGCGCGCGGGCGGCCACCCGCACCGGCGCTCCCGCCGGCCTGCCCGGCCCCTGGAAAGAGGCGCCGGACGGCACCAAGATCGACACCCGTACCTGGAGCAAGATGGGGGAGACCCTGGGCATGCTCGGCCTCGGCTGCATGCGTCTGCCCACGTTGGGAGGCGGTGGCGGAGGCTTCGGCCGCAACGCGCCCCTGGACCAGGATGCCGTCAATGCGATGGTGGACTACGCCATCGCCCACGGCGTGAACTATTTCGACACGGCGCCGGCATACGGCGAATCCGAGAAGGTGACCGGCAAGGCCCTGGCCCGCCATCCGCGCGAATCCTTCAAGATCGCGACCAAGATCTCCAACATGAACGGCCGCGCCACGCTCGAAGCGGGGCAGCAGATGTTCGAGACCTCCTTGAAGAACCTCCATGTGGATTACATCGACTTCCTCCTGCTGCATAACCTGCAGAATATGAGAGGCTTCGAAACCCGCTTCAAGAACAACGGCCTGTTCGACTGGCTCCTGGAGCAGAAGGCGAAGGGCCGGATCCGCCACATCGGCTTCTCTTTCCACGGGACCAACGATGACCTCCCCGGCCTGGTGGACCTCTATGACTGGGATTTCGTGCAGATCCAACTCAATTACGTGGACTGGAAGGAAATGTCCCGCGGCTGGGGCGGCTCCTCCGGCACGACCAGCGCCGAGTACCTGTACAAGTATCTGGAGAGTAAGGGGATCCCTGCCCTGGTGATGGAACCGGTCAAGGGCGGACAACTCGCGAACGTCCATGAGAATGTCGCCGCGGTCATGAAGGAGCGCCATCCCGACCTGACTCCCGCTGCGAACGCTCTCACTTTCGTGGGCTCGCTGCCAGGTGTGATGGTCACGCTCAGCGGCATGTCGAACATGGAGCAACTCAAGGAGAATGTCTCCCTGTTCACGGGATTCAAGCCCTTCGACCAAAAGGAGCACGAATTCATGCTCACCGTCGCAGACCTGCTCAAGTCCCAAGGCCAGATTCCTTGCACGGCCTGCGCCTACTGCATGCCCTGCCCGGCCGGCGTGGACATTCCCGGTAATTTCAAGATCTTCAATGCCGAGAGCGACGCGCTCCTTTCCCCGAATGCCAACGACAAGAAGGTCATCGAGAAGCGCCAGGCGTTCCTGAAGGCGTACAAGGCACAGGAAGAAGGCGTCCGCGCCGATGCCTGCATCGGCTGCAACGCCTGCCTCCGCAAATGCCCGCAGCACATCAGCATTCCGCAGCACATGCAGCGGATCCGCGAACTCGCCGCGAAGATCTAGTTATTTCCCCATCACGAACAGCAACTCCGCTCCGCCGCGAATATCCTCGTAGCGGAGCGTTGTTCCTTTCAGTTTGGCCCCGTTGAGGTACACTGCCTTGACATGGACATTCTGCGGGGTCCAGTCCTTCGTACGGACCTTCAGGAGCCCGCCGTCGGAAAGGCGGACGGTGACGCCGGGGAGGCAGGGGGAGCCCAGTTCGTATTCGTTGCTGCCAGGGCACAGGGGATAGAATCCCAGGCAGTTGAAGATGTACCAGGCGCTCATCTGGCCGCAGTCGTCGTTACCGCTCAGGGAGTCCGGCTCGTTGCCGTAGAAGTGGTCGGCGACGTAGCGGACCCATTTCTGGCAGTCCTCCGGCTTGCCCAACTTGTTGTACAGGTACAGCACATGGTGACAGGGCTCGTTGCCATGCCAGTAGCCGCCGATGCGGCCCCAGATGTCATGCGCCCCCGGAATGTCGTCGCTCATCTCGATGGTGAACATGTTGTCCAGCCGGTCGCGCAGGAACTTCTTGCCGGCGATGTCCATATAATCCTCGAAAGCGTGCGGCACCGTCCAGGTGTACTGCAGCGTGAAACCCTCGGTGATGTCGCCCCATCCATTGTCCGAACCGGGACCCTCGTAGGCGATATCGGAGAAAGGCGTCCGCCAGTTGCCCTTGCTGTCGCGACCGCGCATATACTTGGTTTCCGGGTCGATCAGGTTCCGGTAATTCCGGCTCCGCGCGAGGAAGAAAGCGTAGTCCTCTTCGTGACCCAGGAGTTTGGCGGCCTGGGCGATGCACCAGTCGTCGTAGGCATATTCCAGCGTCTTGGATACGGACTCCATCTCCTTGTCGAGCGGGACGTAGCCCAGTTCCGTGTACTCCGGCAGGCAGTCGTAATGAGGGTTTGTCGCCGTGGTCTTCATCGCCTGGAACGCCCGCTCGTAGTCGAAGCCCTGGACGCCTTTCATCATCATGTCGGCCAGGACGGAGACGGCATGGTAGCCGATCATGCACCAGGTTTCACCTCCGTAGAAGGACCAGATAGGCAGCATCTTCTCCGTGCTCTTGTCGTAATGCTCCAGCATCGAGTTCGCAAGGTCCGCCTGCAAGGGCTTGTTCACGAGGTTCAGCAGGGGATGGAAGGCGCGGTAGGTGTCCCAGAGGGAGAAAGTGGTGTAGTTCGTGAAGCCCTCGGCCTTGCCGATGGTGCCGTCGTGCCGACGGAAGCGACCGTCGATGTCCTGGAACAGGAACGGATGCAGGGCCGTCCGGTAAACGCTGGTGTAGAAGGTTTCCCTGGCCTCCTGCGAGCAGGAAGGATCCAGTTCGTAGCGGCCGAGTTCCGCTTCCCAAAGGGCCACGGCCTCGCGGCAGACGGTGTCGAAGTCTTTCCCGTCGATTTCCGTGAGGTTCCTTAGGGCTCCGTCGATGCCTGTCGCCGACACGGCCACATGGACATTGACCTGCTCCCCGGCGGCGGTCGGGAACTTCACGCAGGCCTGGATCCCGGTGCCCCAGGCCTCCAGGGAACTGCGGAAACGGCTGGTGTTGTAGATGACGGGCTTTCCCTCCTTGTAGATGATGAAGTCCTCGATGGGCCGGTCGAACCGGGCCGCGAAATACACGTGCCGGTCGGGGTTCCAGCCGTTGACGGTCTTGCTCCCGACGATGGTATGGTCGTCCAGCAGCCGGACCGTGGACCAGATGCACTTCCAGCGGAGGGTGTGGCCGAGGTCGATCATCACGAACGAAGAGTCGCAGGCGGGATAGGTGAACCGCAGCACGCCGCTGAGCGAAGCGGCCGTGAGTTCCGCCCGGGTGCCGTAGTCGCTCAGTTCCACGGTGTAGTACCCGGGACTGGCTTTCTCGGTGTCGTGGCTGAACCGCGAACGGTAACCCGAATCCGGGTCCTCATCCGTCCCGGTGGCCGTCCGGATGGTGCCGGTCCCGGGGACGAACAGGAAGTCTCCGAGGTCCGGGATGCCCGTCCCGCTCAGGTGGGTGAGGCTGAAGCCCATGATCGTGGGCTTCGTGTACTTGTACCCTGCCGCGACGTCGTAGTCGTAATCATCCGTGTCGGGACTGATCTGGATACCTCCGAACGGGACCTGCGCCCCGGGATACACGTTCCCGAAGCCTGCCGTGCCCACGAAGGGATTGACGTATCGGGTCAGTTCCCGGGCAAACAGCGAGGAGGAAACAAGGAGAAACAGAAATGCCAGTCGTTTCATCATAACTAGTTGGTAATGAGCCGTACTCCGTAGATTTCGCCGACCTGCTTCTGCGGCTTGGCGACGAACTTGACGCGTACCTCGGTCTTTCCTTCCAGCATCCGGGACGGGATGGGGAATTCCTCGTACTTGAACTGGGAGATGCGATACTTGCCGGTGTTGTTGACGGAGGTGAGGAGTTCATCGTCCACGAAGATGTCGAACTCGTGGGTCTTCCATTCGCCCACGCCCCAGAACTGCAGGCGGAGACTCAGGTCCTTGTGCCCGCCCGTCTGCATCAGATAACTGAAGGAACGGCCGTTCCGCGCATCGCGGAAGAAGACGTCGTTGGTGTTGCCGGTGAAGGAGCCGTCCGTCTCCATCCGGTGGTCCGTCTCGGGCTGCTGTTCGCCCGGCTGGACCTTGTCCACGGTGCGCGCTTCCAGCGCCGCCCGCTCCTCCTCTTCCTTCGCGAGCCGGTCCAGATAGTCCTTGTAGCCACCTTCGGACAGGGTGAGCCAGTACATCATGTAGCGGGCATCGTGGATCTCGAAGAAGGGCTGCAGTTCGCCCTGGATGGGATTCACCATCCGGGTGGCCAGCGTGAAGTGCAGCGGCTTGCCCGGCACGGGCCTGAGCGTCCGCGCGATGTCGTCCAGGTTGTCGGCGATCAGGATCGGGGCCCCGTCGATGGGCAGTTTCTTGCCGCTGGCGTACTGGCCGAAGCGGCTGTCATCGGCGATAAGGTGGGCCAGGTCCTCGGTTCCCGTCTTCATGCCCAGCAGGATAGGGCCGTGCATCAAGGCGACGTATTGGGGAAGGTTCGGGACATATTTCAGGCTGTTGTGCATCGGGAAGGAGACTTCGACGACATCGCCCTTCTTCCATTTCCGGTCGATGGTGACGTAGGACGAAGGACCGGTAATCATGGCGACCGGTTTCCCATTGACCTTGACCTGGAAGTCTCCGGGCTTTACCCAGCCGGGATAGCGCACGAGGAGCGGGAACTGTCCCTTCCCTTCGGCGATGGTGATCCTGCTGGTTTCCCCATACGGGAACGCCGTCTCCTGCCGTATGCGGATGCCTTTCTCGCGCCAGTTCAGTTCGGAAGCGACGAACAGGTTCACGAAGAGGGCGTCACCCACGTGCGTATAGATGAACTGTCCATACTTTCCGTGGTTCTCCATGCCGGTACCTACGCAGCACCACATGGCCTCGTTGGGTGCGGAATAGTTGCGGTAGTGACGCGGACGGGCCGGCGTGAAGTACACGTAGCCGCCGTGCTCGGGATGCTGCGAGGAGAGGATGTGGTTGAAGGTCGCGAGTTCGTAGAAATCGGCATAGCGGGCCTCGGGATTGCGGCGGTGCAGGTGCTCCGTGAGCCGGAGCATGTTGAAGGTGTTGCAGGTTTCGGGACCGTCGATGTCGTTGATGAAGTCGATGCAGGCTTCCTTGCTGGGGAAGTGCTCGCGGCGCGAGTTGCCGCCGAAGGCCAGCGAACGCTCGCCCGTGACGATGTCCCAGAAGAACGCGCCGGCGTCGTGGTAGGTCTCGTCCCCGCTCAGTTCGGAGATCCGCTCGAAGCCCACGGCCTTGGGCACCTGCGTGTTCGCATGCAGGTTGTCGAGCATGTCCACGCGCTGGGACATGGGTGTCAGGATCCGTTTGTGGGAGAAGCGGCGGGCGCAGTCCAGATACTTCCGTTCGCCGGTGATGGCGTAGGCATCGGCCAGGACCTCGTTCATTCCGCCGTGCTCGTTGCCCATCATTTCCTCCATCTGGGCGTCGCTGAGGCCGGCGGTCAGTTCGACGGCCCAGTCGCAGAAGCCCAGGAACAGCGCCTTGGCGGGCTCGTTCCCGCAGTAGAGCCAGGCGTCCCTGAGGCCCGCGTACATCTTATGGACGTTGTAGAACGGAGCCCACGCGCTGGAATACACGCGGAAATCCCCCTTCTTGAAATTGCTCCAGATCCGCTCGCTGTCGGGCATGCCGCCCACATAGCCCTTGCCCCAGTCCGGATGGTTCCGGACATTGGCCTCCGCGCACAGTTGCAGTTCGCCGATCATGTACTCCATCCGCTTCCGGCATTCGTCATTGCCCATGGCGGCGTTCATGGCCATCGCGCCCAGGTAATGGCCCGCCACATGCCCGTCCAGCCCGTCCCAGTTGGGGTAGGCCGGCTTCCGGGGCTCCAGCCCGGCCTGCTTCCGATAGGGAGCCAGCAGCCGGTCGCAATCGTACAGCAGCAGGGTTTTCACGTTCAGGTCCCGCGCGTGCTTGAGCGGTCCTTCCAGCAGGGTCACGTCCCCCAGGGGAAACTCGTCCGCATACAGACGGTCCTGCGCCTTCGTCGCCGTTGCGGCCGCCAGCAGCGCAAGGACAGCCAATACTTTCATTCTCATCACTTTCATGGCTTTGTACTTTCCCCAAAGTTACGGATTCGTGCGGTTTTTTCAAAGCGGCCGGTTGATACGGAAGGAGCCGGCTCGAAAGAGCCGGCTCCTCAGTCATGGGTACGCGAGCGCTTACTTCCCGAAGAAACGCTTGTACAGGCCCAGGAAACCGGCGCCGTGGCGGGCTTCGTCCTTGGCCATTTCGTGGATGGTGTCGTGGATGGCATCGTAGCCGAGTTGCTTCGCACGGGTGGCGATGGCGAGTTTGCCTTCGCAGGCACCGGCCTCGGCTTCATAGCGCTTCTTGAGGTTCGTCTTGGTGTCCCAGACGACTTCGCCGAGGAGTTCGGCGATGCGGGCGGCGTGGTCGGCCTCCTCGAAGGCGTAGCGCTTGAAGGCGTCGGCGACTTCCGGGTAGCCCTCACGCTCCGCCTGGCGGCTCATCGCGAGATACATGCCCACTTCCGAGCATTCGCCGTTGAAGTGATCCTGCAGACCGGCCCAGACCTCCGGGTCGCAGCCCTTGGCGACGCCGAGCTCGTGCTCGCAGGCCCACATGGGCTTGCCGGCCTCTTCCTTGACTTCGACGAACTTTTCGGCCTTGGCGTGGCACACGGGGCACTCTGCGGGCGGGTTCTCACCTTCGTAGACATAGCCGCAGACGAGACATCTGAATTTCTTTTTCATGTTTGGTATCCTTTTAGTGTTGTTTGGAATTTTTCTAATTACAAAGATACGAATAATCCGCATCACTTGCAACAGCCTGTGAAAAGATGTATCTTTGAAAAGAAAACTTCCTTTATGTGCAACATTCCGGCAAAAAGGAAGTATATTTTTGCAGCATGATTCCATTTTTGAAACAGGTCGCCGCGCACTATCTGGCGACGGAAATACAGAACACATGTTTCATCTTCCCGAACCGGCGGTCGGCCGCCTTCTTCCGGAAGTACCTGGGCGACGTCCTGCGGGAGACGGAGGCGGACAGGCCCATGCATGCGCCGATGTCATTGACCATCAATGATTTCTTCTGCCGCGTCTACGGCGGTGAGGTGTCGGACCGCATCCGGCTCCTGCTGGAGCTGTATGAATCCTACAAGGCCGTCTGTCCGAAGGCCGAGCCGCTGGACGAATTCATCTTCTGGGGCGAAGTCATCCTGGGCGACTTCGACGACGCGGACAAATTCCTCGTGGACGCGAAGAACCTGTTCACTGACGTGGCTGACTTCAAAAGCATCCAGGACGACTACAGCCACCTGTCCGACAGGCAGCGGGAGGCCGTCCTGCACTTCGTCTCCCATTTCCGCGACCATGCCGGCCGGCTCACCGTCCGCCTGGAGGAGGACGACAAGTCGGTGAAAGGCCGTTTCCTCCAGGTGTGGAACATCCTGTATCCGCTCTATGCCGGTTTCCGGCAGCGTCTTCACGAAAAGGGGATGGCCTATGAGGGCATGGTGTACCGCGATCTCGCGGAGCGCCTCAAAGACGGAGCTTCCGCGGCGGATGTCCTGTCGGACGTCTTCCCGGAGGTGTCCCGGTACGTGTTCGTGGGCCTGAACGCCCTGAACGAATGTGAGAAGACCGTTTTGCGGCGTCTTCGCGACGCGGGCGTCGCCGAATTCTGCTGGGACTATGTGTCCGAGGCCGTTCGTGACCCCGCCAACAAATCCTCGGAATTCATGAAGGACAACGTCCGGGATTTCCCGAACGCGTTCCAGCCGGACCCGGACGGCCTCGGGCGGCCGTCCTTCCATGTCGTCAGCGTCCCTTCCTCCGTCGGGCAGACCAAGCTGGCCCCGGTCATCCTGGAACGCTGCAACACGGAAAACCCCGTGGAAACGGCCTTCGTCCTGCCCGATGAGAACCTCCTGATGTCCCTTCTGAACTCCATCCCGCCGGAATACGACCACATCAACGTGACGATGGGCTGCCCGCTGACGGGCGGCGCGGTCTATTCCCTGGTCACTTCCGTCGCATCCATGCAGCAGCGTCTTCGGGAGAAGGCCGACGGCTGGTATTTCTACCATCGGGAGGTCCGCTCCATTTTTTCCAACAGCCTGTTCCGCGCCGTCCTGACGCCGGAGGAGGAAAAGGTCGTCCAGGCCGTCAAGACCGGGGCGAAATACTACATCCCGCAGAAAGACCTGGCAGGCGGGCCGTTGCTGGACCTCGTGTTCCGGCCGGTCGTCACCCGTCCCAGGGAGGCTTCCGCCGGACAGAACCGCCGGATCGTGAAATACCTTTCCGACATCGTCAGCTATGTGGGCTGGAAACTCCGCGGCGTGGAGGAGATGCTGCTGGAACTGGACTTCGCGAAGCGCTGCATGCAGTCGCTGAACCTCATCGGCGACATCGACCTGGACGTGCTTCCCGCCACCTGGCTCCGCCTGCTGGACGAACTTCTCTCCGGCGAATCCGTTCCGTTCCGGGGTGAGCCGCTGAGGGGGCTGCAGGTGATGGGCCCGCTGGAAACGCGCGCGCTGGATTTCCGGAACGTGGTCCTTTTCTCCGCGAACGAAGGAACTTTCCCGCGCCGGAGCTCAACCCCGTCTTTCATCCCGCCGGAGCTTCGCAAGGGGTTCGGCCTGCCTACCTTCGAGTACCAGGACAGCGTATGGGCCTATTATTTCTACCGCCTGGTCCAGCGGGCGGAACACGTGTGGCTGGTCTGTGACAGCCGGACGGAAGGCCTCAAGACGGGGGAGGAGAGCCGCTATGTGAAGCAGCTGGAATACCATTTCCGGGTGCCGCTGGAACGCTTCACCGCCACCGCCCGGATGCGGCTGACGCCCGAAGCGGACGTGATTCAAAAAACGCAGGCGGACATCGACGCCATCCGGGACGGGGAGCTGTCAGCATCCTCCCTCCAGAGTTACCTGTACTGCCCGGCCAAGTTCTACTATTCCTTCGTCAAGCGTCTCGAGAATGAAGACGAAGTGCTCGAAGCGCTGGACGCCGGCAGCCTGGGGCGGGTGTTCCACAATGCGATGCATCAGCTGTACAAACCGCTGCCCGTTGTGACGGCGGCGGACCTGGACCGGATGACCGCGGACCGGAAGGGTCTCAAGGAACTGGTCCGGAGCCTCATCCTCGAGGAAATGAAGACGGTCGATGTCACCGGCCGCGACCTCGTCGTGGAGGAGGTCATCGTCGAATATGTCCTCCAGACCCTGAAACATGACAGGAAACTGCTGGAACAGTCGGGGTCTGAGGGCTTCCGGATGCAGCTCATGGAAAGGAAGATGACCTGCCGGTTCGAGGGTTTCAAGATCAAGGGTTTCGCCGACCGCATCGACAGTTACCTCGGCGACGAAGTCCGCATCGTGGACTACAAGACGGGGAAGGTGGTGCAGGACGATATCGACATCACCGACGAAAACGCCTCGGAAGTGGTGGACAAAATCTTCGGCCCGTCGAACAAGGAACGGCCGAAGATCGCCCTCCAGCTGTTCATTTACGGCCTTCTGGCGCAGGAGCGGGAGGAATTCAGGGGCCGGCCGGTGGTCAACTCCATCTATTCGGTCTCCCGCCTGTTCACCAGCCCGCTGGAGGACCGTCCGCAGAGCGCCGAATTCACCCGCCTGACGCGCGAACGTCTCAAGGGGCTCCTCGACGAGATGACGGATCCGTCCGTTCCCTTCCGCCGTACGGAGGAGCGCTCCACCTGCAGTTACTGTGATTTCAAGATGATTTGTGGCCGATGATCCAGATTCTGAAAGCCTCCGCCGGGTCGGGGAAGACCTACAACCTGGCCCGTGAATACATCCGCCTGCTCCTGACGAAGAAAGACCGGCAGGCCTACCGCCACATCCTGGCCGTGACCTTCACCAATAAGGCCACCGACGAGATGAAGCGCCGCATCCTGGACGAACTCTTCGTCCTGGCCGTGACCCCGGAGAAATCAAACTATTACGGGGATTTTGTTCCGAAGCTGTTCCCCACGGCGGAAGCGTTGCAGAAACGCGCCTCCGGCCAGCTCAGCGGCATCCTGCACGACTATTCCTCCTTCGCCGTCTCCACCATCGACAAGTTCTTCCAGCAGACGCTGCGCGCCTTCTCCCGCGAAATCGGGCAGTTCGCCTCCTATCAGGTGGAGCTGGACAAGGCCGCCCTCGTGGACGAGAGCGTGGACCGGATCCTGGACAACCTCACCGAGAGCGACAACTCTCTCCTGAAATGGCTCACCGAAAACGTGAAAGCCGATCTCGAGAGCGGCGGCCGCTTCGACCTGGAGCCTCCGCTCAAGGAGATGGCCCTGAACCTGAAGTCGACGGATCATGCCGAAGCCGTCCGCCGGTACGGAATCGACGAGGAAAGCGCCTATTCGAAGGAGCACCTGAAAGAGATCCGGAAGGGGTGCGACGATCTGATCCGGAACTTCCGGCAGGAGGTGGAGGATGCGGCCCGGGCTGTCCTGGACGTTTTCGACCGGCACCGGGTGGATCCGGCCGCCAGTTATCAGAGATTCCTGACCGCTCTGTACAAGTATCGGGAACTGGACCGGAATGCGGGGATTGACCCGCCTTCGCCTGCTTTCCTGAAACGGTCGAAGGACCCTTCCCAGTGGTTCGCCCGTTCCAGGGATCATCTGCGCCTGGAATTGGAAGGCGACCTGGAAGGGCCGCTGGACACGTTCTGCGCCTTGTTCGGCGATCGTTTCCGGCAGTACAGGACGGCCGGCCTCATCAAGGACCAGGTCTATGCGCTGGGCATCGCCGGCGAGCTCCGGAAGTCGTTCGAGGAAGTGCAGAAGGAGAAGAACGTCATCAGCATCGACGACTCCAACACCATCCTGAAAGGCATCATCGACGGTTCCGACGCCCCGTTCGTGTACGAGAAACTGGGCGTCCGCTTCGAGGACTTCCTTCTGGACGAGTTTCAGGACACGTCCCTGATCCAGTGGGAGAACTTTTACCCGCTGCTCCTGAACAGCGAGGCAGGTGGGTATGACAATCTCATCGTGGGGGACGTGAAGCAGTCCATCTACCGCTGGCGGGGGTCCGACTGGCACTTGCTGGATTCCCGCGTCCGGGAGGATTTCGGCCTTCTGCCCGGCTCCGAAAGCACCCTGCGGGAGAATCACCGCACCTGCCGCGCCATCGTGGAATTCAACAACCGGTTTTTCCCCTATGCGGCGGCCGAGCTGGACCGGCTTCTTGACGACGGCCGGCCCCATCGCCAGGACGAACTCCGGCGGATTTATGAGGACGTGGAGCAGAAGGTCCGTTTCAAAGACCCGGCCGAAGGTTCCGTCGATGTCCGTTTCTGTGATGACTACGACGCCCAGATGGATGAGATCGTCGTTTCAGTCCGGGAAGTGATCGACGCGGGCGGGCGGTACGGGGACGTCGCCGTTCTTGTCCGGGGCAATCAGGAAGGTTCGGAAATCGCCGCCCGGCTCGTTTCCGAGGGAATTCCCGTGGTGTCCGACGATTCCCTGTTCATCAAGTCCTCCGTGACCGTCAGGCGGCTGGTGTCCCAGCTCTCGCTGGTGGATGCGCCGGATACGGAAGGCCATCCGTCCGTGGCCGGTTTTCTGGCCCGGTCGATGGACATCCGGATTCCGGAGCATTACCATTCGCTCACGGACCTGGCGGAGTCGCTGCTCCGCGATCTCCGGAACGCCGATCCGGATACGTTCGATGCGGAAGTCCCTTATATCCAGTCGTTCATGGACTGCCTGCTGGACTGGACCTCCTCCCACGGGAACGACCTCGTCTCCTTCCTGCGGGACTGGGGCGAATCCGACCCCAAGATCGCCTCACCCGCGGCCGGTTCCTCCGTCCGTGTGCTCACGGTTCACAAGTCCAAGGGCCTGGAATTCCCGTATGTGATTTTCCCGTTCGCGGAAAAAGTCACCCTGTACAAGGGCTCGGCCTACTGGTGCCGGCCCCGAGTGAAAGACACGCCGCTGGCGGCTTTCGCCGACGGGGTATACCATGTGGAGCTGAACCGTAACAGCGCGAACACCCTGTTCGCGGAGGACTACTTTGAAGAGCTGAAGCTTCAGGCCATCGACAACATCAACGTCTTCTACGTGGCCCTCACCCGCGCGAAATACGGTCTGAAGGTGATTGCGCAGACACCCCCGCAGAAGTTGCGGGACACCGTGGCCAAAGGGGATCCGGCGGACTGGAAGAACCTGTCCCAGATCCTGTACGGCTTTGTCGGGACGCAGGATTTCCATGCCGGAGCGATGTATGACTTCGGGTCGATGGAACGGAAGGCGAGTCCGGCCGCGCCGCTGGAGACGGGCTATCCGTCCTTCCCCGCGGGGAACCGCGGCCGCCTGGAGTTCAGCCGCGACGCGGCCGACTACTTCGGCCCGGACGGCCTCGTCGGCCCCGACGCGTCCAACCGTCTCCGCGGCCTTGTCCTGCATGACATCCTGGCTTCCGTCACCGTGCCCGGCGACCTGCCCCGCGCCGTGGACCGCGCTGTCGACGCGGGAGAGCTCCCGCGGGAGGACCGTGACCGCACCGTCCGTTTCCTGGAGGGTGAAATCGCCTCCGTAGCCGCACGCGGCTGGTTCGCGACGGAAGACGTCCGCATCCTTAACGAGTCTCCGCTCATCGGCCTCGACGGGACTGAACTCCGTCCGGACCGCGTCGTCCTGCGGCCCGACGGCTCCGCGACCATCATCGACTACAAGTTCGGGAAACCGGACGAGGACCATGTCGCGCAGGTCCGCTCCTATGTGGACGCCTACCGCGCCCTCGGCCACGTCTCCGTCACCGGAACGCTCTGGTATATCCGCGAAAGCGGAACGGACGAATTCGTGGAGGTTTAAGTTTTTGGTATGCGGTTTTTTCATTATCTTTGCGTGCTATACGAAATGTCTGAGTAGAATGGAAGCGAACGAGAATACCATCAAGCTGTACTATAATACCGAAGTTGAGAAACTGGCGATGCCGGAGTACGGGCGCAACGTCCTGAAAATGGTCGAGCAGATGAAGGCCGTCGAGGACCGCGCGAAACGCTCGGAGCAGGCCCGCGCCATCGTGAAGGTGATGGAGAGCCTGAATCCCCAGGTGCATCAGCAGGAGAACTTCGAACAGAAACTCTGGGACCACCTGTACATGATCGCGGGCTACGACCTGGATATCGACGCCCCCTATCCCGCCCCGCAGCCGGAGGTCATCAACAGCCGTCCGGAGAAGATTCCGCTGAACACGAAGCCCATCAAGGCCCGCCATTACGGCCGCAACATCGAGAGCATCATCGACCTGATCGCCAGCGAGCCGGAAGGGGAGGTGAAGACCGCGATGATCCGTTCCCTGGCCATCTACATGCGCCAGCAGTACCTGATCTGGAACAAGGATACCGTGGCCGACGAAACCATCTTCGCCGACATCGAACGTCTTTCCGGCGGCCGCGTGACGGTTCCGGAAGGCCTGGAGCTTTCCAAGATCGACGCGAACGCGAACTACTCCCGGCCCGGGATGAACATGGGTTTCAACCGGGGCGGAGGCAGCGGCGGCAAGAAGCAGTGGGTCAACTTCAAGAAGAGCGGAAAGAAGAAATGAAACTGAAAAGTCCCTTCGCATACTGGTCTGAACTCGACGAGAAGCGGCGGTCCGAATACCGGATCGTCGCCGCCGTCCTGCTGGGTGTCTTCACCCTGTTCACCGCCATCGCGGTGGGTTCCTACCTCTTCACCTGGAAGCAGGACGCGAGCCTTCTGTCGGAGCCGTCCTTGCTGGAAAGCGACGTCCCCGTCCACAACGCCAGCTCCAAGCTGGGCTTCCGCTGGGGACATTTCCTGGTGACCCGCAGTTTCGGCCTGGCCGCGCTGGGAATCGTCGCCTTGCTGGCGGCCTGGACCCTCAGCCGGGCTTTCCCCAAGCTCCGCATTCCGTTGGGGAAGTGGTTCGTCTATTCCCTGACGGGCACTTTCCTCGGGTCTTGGATCCTCGCCCTGGTGAGCCGGCTCGCCGGTTGGGACACGCTCTTCGGCAGCGGCCTCGGCGGCCGCGCCGGCGCCGGCCTCGTGGATTCATGCGTCAATCTGGTCGGGTCCATCATCACGGCCCTGGCGCTGCTGGCACTGGCCGGACTGTGGTTCTATTTCATCACGGGAGGTTCGCGTTCCATGGCGGAAGAGAACGCCGGCGAGGAGGAGGCGGAGCCGGAACCGGAGCCTGCACCGGAACCTGAACCGAGGCGCAGGCGCGCTCCTGTCTTCTTCCCGGATCCGGAACCCGAACCGGAACCCGAGCCGGAACCTGTACCTGAGCCCGAGCCGGTCGCCCCTGTCGTGACGCTCGAACCTGTCGTGCCTGAAAATGCCGTTCAGGAGGAGGGCTCCTTTACGGTCCAGACGGATGACACCCTGGACCAGACCGTCAAGGAACCGCTTCCGCGTATTGACAACCGCCTGGATCCTGACAACGGAGGCCTTCCCAAGTACAAGTTCCCGACGTTGGACATCCTCGGCGACTATGCCAACGCACGTCATGAGGTGTCCCAGGACGAATTGAACCGCAACAACAACAAGATCCGCGCGACCCTCGCGAGCTACAAAATCCAGGTCAAGGACGTCACGGCCATCGTGGGCCCGACCGTCACGCTGTATAAAGTGTATCCCGCCCCGGGCGTGAAGATCGCCTCCATCAAGACCCTGCAGGACGACATCGCCATCTCGTTGAACGCGAAGGGCGTCCGCATCGTCACCCTGTCTGACTCCGTCGGCATCGAGGTGGCGAACGACACCGCCTCCATCGTCCCGCTCAAGCAGCTCCTGAACGACGATTCCTTCCGGGAGAGCAAGGCGGAACTGCCCGTCGCCATCGGTTATACCATCTCCCAGAAGGTCAAGGTGTTCGACCTCGCCGACGCGCCGCACCTGCTGGTCGCGGGCGCCACGAAGCAGGGCAAGTCCGTGGGCCTGAACGTCATCGTGGCCTCCCTGCTGTATGCCAAGCATCCCTCGGAGCTGAAGTTCGTGTTCATCGACCCGAAGATGGTGGAGTTCTCCGCCTACGCGAGGCTCCTCAACCATTACCTGGCCGTCCTTCCGAATGCGGCGGACGCCCAGGACGAGATGGACCAGTCCATCGTCAAGAACGCCAAGAGCGCCGCGGCGGTGCTCCAGTCCCTGTGCGTGGAGATGGACGACCGGTACTCCCTCCTGAACAAGGCGGGCGTGAACAACATCAAGCTGTACAACGACAAGTACCGCGACCGCCATCTGCTTCCTACCGACGGCCACCATTTCCTCCCGTATGTCGTCGTCGTCATCGACGAATATGCCGACCTGACGATGTCGGTCGGCGCCGGTCCCGAATCCAAGGCCGTCGCCCGGAGCATCACCACCTCGGTCATCCGTCTGGCCCAGAAGGGCCGTGCGGCGGGCCTGCACGTGATTCTCGCGACCCAGCGCCCGACCGTGGACGTCATCACCGGCCTCATCAAGGCGAACTTCCCGATGCGCATCGCCTTCCGCGTGACCTCCCGCATCGACTCGTCCACCATCCTGGACCAGCCGGGCGCCGACAAGCTCATCGGCCGCGGCGACATGCTGCTGTACAGCGGCGTGGAGATGGAGCGCATCCAGTGCGCCTTCATCGGCAATGACGAGATCGCGAACCTGACGAAGGCCGTCGGAAGCCAGATCGGCTATCAGAAATCTTACAATACTCCGTATTATCTGCCCGAACCCGCTCCGGCCGAAGGAGAGGAAGGCGGAGGCGGCATGGTGGACATGAAGCAGATTGACGAACGCTTCGAGGAGGCCGCCCGCCTCATCGTCACCAGCCAGAGAGGCTCCACTTCCGACCTGCAGCGTCGGCTTGGCATGGGTTATGCAAAAGCAGGCAGAGTGATGGACCAGCTCGAAGCCGCCGGCATCGTCGGACCTCAGAACGGCTCCAAGCCGCGCGAGGTCCTGGTGAAGGACTTCAACGAACTGGACCAGATCCTGAGCCACTTTTTGAACGGAGAGTCATGAAAAGAATCGTAACGGGCCTGACGGCCATTCTGCTTTCCCTCTGCGCTTTCGCGCAGGGAAGCATCCCCCTGCTGGACCGCGTCCCGGACCACCGGGTGCAGTTCCACTATACCTACAGCCTTTCCCAGGGCGGCAAGCCGATGACGCAGATCACCGACGGCGACGTCACCGTGGAGGACAACGCCTACCTGCTTTCGGGCCTCGGCCTGGAAGTGCGCAGCGACGGCGCCACCCGCTGGAGCATGGACCGCGCCGCGGAGGAAGTGCTCATCGAGAAGGTGGCCAAAGAGGACCTCTTCACCAACCCGGCCCTCTTCATCAGCTCCTACAAGTCCTACATGGACAGAATCCGGGTCAATGCGTCCTCCGCCAACTCCCTGGACGTGACGCTCGTCCTGGACGAGGAGACCTCCGCCCGCTTCGTCCTGAAGAACATCGTCTTTCTGGACAAGCAAGGAAAAAGCGACTTCACCTTGGATGTGAAATCGCTTCCGGATTCGTTTATCATTACGGATCTGAGGTAGATCCTTCCCGGTCACATATCAGCGGACGCAACGTACGGAAAGGGCCAGAGAGCCCTTTTCGCCGTATGTGGAGCGCACTTCGTTCTCTTCCGCGTGGATGTAGCGGTAGGCGGCCAGACGGCTGTCCGTCGGGGAGACCGTGGAGGTCCAGAAGGCGGCGTAGCTGTAGAGGCGTTTGAAGGTGGGCGTGGTGATGGCGGGCAGCACGTAGCCGGCGGGGATGACGGCCAGCGCCAGGGTGTTCGTGTGGGGCACGTCAGGCCAGTATTCCCACATTTTCTTGCCGTTCAGATACGCGTCGCACAGCAGGGGACCTGCCTGGGTTCCCAGGGAGGCCCATTCCTCGTCAGTCGGGAGACGCCATCCTTCGGGGCAGGCGGTCATGGCCTCGTCCCAGGTGTAGAAGCGTCCGAGGGGATAGGAGGTGACATCGGCGTTCTCATAGGCGACGCCGGCGCCGGTCCAGGCGAGGTTGTTGCGGAACCATTCCAGGTCTCCGATTTTCCGGTAGTAATACTCGCTTTCACCCGCCTTGCCGCGGGCGTCATAGATATGGTCGTCACCGGTGTCGATGCCGGTACCGGTCAGCGTTTTCCCGAGGGACGGGTCGATGACAATGATGGTTTTGCTGACGGAGGTGGCGTAGTAGTTGTTGTCCGGGTCCGATGCCTGGCAGGACACGGTGAAGTTGCCCACCTGCAGATTCTTGAGGACGAAGGTCTCCATCGGGTCCGAATATTCGCCGCCGTTGATCCGCCACTTGTATTGGATTTTCTCGATCTCCTTTCCGTCTCCGGTGTAGACGCCGTAGGGGACCAGCGTGAATTGGTCCTCCGGGCGGGCGAAGGTGGGAAGGTCGAATTCAACCCCGTACAGGGATGGTTTTATCTCGGTCTCTTCCTCGTCTTTCTTGCAGGAGAAGGCGGAGAAGACGGCCAGGAGCAGGGTTGTATAAAGCAAAAAGCGTTTCTTCATAAATGAATTTTCGTATTCAGTCTGCAAATATCGTGAAATAATCTTAATTTTGTGCAACTATCTTGCCGCAACCACCGTCTGAAATGAAAAAAACAGTCCTCGCCTTCCTCGCCGTGCTGCTCCTGTCCGCCTGCGGAGAACGGGGCCGCTTCATTCAGATTTCCGGCCACGCCCAAGGCGGCGTTTATGCCGTGAAAGTCAATCTGAAAGGAGTCCGGACGCCCCCGGAGGAGATCCGGGATTCGGTGGAGGCCATCCTGACCCGCATCGATACGACTTTGTCCGGTTATAACAAGGGCTCCCTGCTGTCCCGGTTCAATGCCGGAGAGGCCGTCCGGCCGAACGGCCTGTTCCTGGATATGTACCGGGAGGCATACGGCTGGTATGAACGGTCCGGGGGAGTGCTTGACTTTGCCGCGGGGCCGTTGTTCGACGCCTGGGGTTTCGGGTTCAAGTCCGGGGAGATGCCTTCTGACGAGGCGGTGGCGGCGATCAAGGCCTCCTGCGGGATGCGGCTGCTGAAGCCGGCCATGACGCCGCGGGCGGACGGGCTGCTGTCGGCGGCCGACCTCCGCCTGGACGGGACGGACGCTCCGGTCGTCCTGAACTATAACGCCATCGCGCAAGGCTATTCCTGCGACTTGGTGGCGGCTTATCTGTATTCCATCGGCGTGAAAGACATGCTGGTGGACATCGGCGAAATCTGGTGCGACGGGCGCAATCCTTCCGGCCGCCCGTGGAACGTGGGCGTGGACCGGCCTTTTGACCGTCCGACCGACGGGACGGACGAACCGGGCGCCGACCTGAACGGAATCTGGTCTTCCTCCGGCACCGGCGCCGGCATCGTTACGTCCGGCAATTACCGCAAATACTATGTCCGGGACGGTCGCAAGTATGCGCATTCCATTGACCCGCGCAGCGGTTATCCCGTCCAGCATAACTTGTTGAGCGCCACTGTGGTATGCCCGGACGGCGCGGCCGATGCCGACGCGCTGGCGACCTGGTGCATGGTCATCGGCCTGGACGCCGCCCGCGCGCTTCTTCAGGATTCGGACGGCGTGGAGGGATATCTGATCTATACGGCGGATGACGGCTCCATGTCGGAGTGGGCTACTCCGGGATTCACATTGACGAAATAGTTCGGAGGATCCAGACCAGGAGGCTCGCCATGGCGTCTGTGGCCCGGATGAGGAGACCGGAGCGGAAACCGACGCTCCGGAATACGAGCGTTGCGACGGCGGAGCCCATCAGGAGGGTGGTGACAGGCATCGCCAGGAGATTCGTCAGCAGGAAGTAAGTCGGAAAGGTATGGAAGCGGAGCCAGGCGAGGGGGCCGGTGAACGCCTGGCAGGAGATGGACAGCGCGGCGGCCTGCCAGATCTTCCGGACCGGATCGAAGCGGAGTTCCTTCGGATACCAGGATTCCAGCACAGGGAACAGCAGAAAAATGCCCGTCATGGCCAGATAGGAGAGCTGGAAGCCGACGGAAGTGATGGACGACGGGGTGATGACGAGCTGGATCAGGAGCGCCGTGGTGAGAACGCGGATCGGGTTCCGCGGCCTTCCGGTGATCCGGGCGGTCTCGGTCAGGAAGATGAACAGGAAGGCCCGGACGATGGAAGGGGAGGCCCCGGTCATCAGGGTGAAAAGGCCGGCGGACAGAAGGATCAGCACGTAACGGATGCGGCGGGCGCACGAGCTGTTCCCGAGCGGCCACAGGAGTTTGGACAGCAGGAGATAGAGAATGCCGATGTGCAGCCCCGACAGAGCGAGCAGGTGCGCCCCGCCGCTTTCCCGGAAGACCCGGACGGTGTCCCGCGGCAGTCCGCTCCGGTCGCCCGTCAGGAGCGCTTTCAACAAGGGGGCCGTTCCCTCGGAAGGGAAAGGAATGCCGTCGATGAACCCTCGCAGTCTGTCCGCCCAGGCCGATGTCCATCGTTCCAGGAAAATCGTCGTTTCCGCACCGGGGAATGCGTCAACGGAGGCGCAGAAGGCGCCCAGCAGCAGGAAGGCTGGAAACAAAAGCCCGGAGCGGTATGTTTTCAGGAGAATGATGACCAGGGTCGAGAGCGTGACGAGGAGGCCGCTGGCGAGGACGGAAAGGTTCGCGGGAAGACGCATAAGAAGCGTCCCGGCCGCGACTCCGGCCGTGAAATGGACCGCCAACGCCTCTATGCTCTCCCGTCCCGCCATTTCCGTCTTTTCTATTGCGAAAATAGGGATAATTTTATTAACTTTGCAAGGATTGACCGAATATTAATTAAAGATTTATACATATGATCATCCTCGTCATCAATTGCGGAAGTTCTTCCATCAAGTATCAGCTCCTCGACATGAAAAACGACGATGTCTTCGACATCATCGCGAAAGGTATCGCCGAGAAGATCGGCCTTCCCGCGGGTATTCTCCAGTACGCCCCGTCCGGCCGTGAGAAGATCGTGAAGGACGTTCCCATCGCCGACCACAAGGTGGGCATGCAGCTCATTCTCGACGCCCTCACCGATCCGGAGACGGGCGTCCTGTCCTCCCTCGAGGACATCGAGGCGGTCGGCCACCGCATCGTCCAGGGCGGCGACTTCTTCTCCGGCTCCGTCCTCGTGGACGACGACGTCCTGGAGAAGATCGCCTTCTGCAGCGACTTCGCCCCGCTTCACAACCCGGCTCACCTCCTGGGCATCCACGCCATGCAGGCCGTCCTTCCGACCGTCCCGCAGGTCGTGACCTTCGACACCGCCTTCCATCAGACGATGCCGGCTTACGCCTACATGTACGGCCTTCCGTACCAGTATTACGAGAAGTTCCGCGTCCGCCGCTACGGTGCGCACGGCACCAGCCACCAGTTCGTCGCCGGCGTGGGCGCCAAGCTTGCGGGCATCGACCTGGAAAACAGCAAGATCATCACCTGCCACCTGGGCGCCGGCAGCTCCATCTGCGCCATCCAGAACGGCAAGTGCGTGGACACCTCCATGGGCTTCTCCCCGCTCGAGGGCATGATCATGGGCACCCGCGTGGGCAACATCGACGCGAACGCCGTCATTTATCTGGAGAACAAGCTGGGCGTCACCCCCGACGAGATGTCCACCATCCTTAACCGCAAGTCCGGCTTCCTGGGCGTGTCCGAGTACAGCTCCGACTGCCGCGAACTGGACGAGCGCGCGAACAACGGCGACCCCAAGGCCAAGCTCGCCCTCAAGAAGTT
>JAEEGI010005317.1_pt1 | contig 29657 bp, 16 predicted proteins | sample 8958751 | NCBI WGS metagenome assembly JAEEGI01 (sample SAMN16246545, study PRJNA631951) | gut metagenome | biome: gut microbiome; feature: rumen; material: KS-attached | host: Bos | place: Iran: Karaj | collected 2018-10 | reverse complement strand
TTTTCTTATTTGAACCTTTTCTACTAAGGATAAATCAATATTTAAATTATATTTCATTGAAATATCTTTTTCATTTTCTTCATTATTATTTGAGGTAAATATATTTGATAAAATTTCACTATCTTTTAATGTTAAATTAGGTTTAAATAATAATTTATATCATTTACAATTCTTTTTGTTTGAAAAGGAAGTTTTAGTGAATTTTGATAATGTTTCAAAAGTTTTATCAGAATTTATTGTAGATATTCGTGATTTATGAATAAATCTATTTGATTTTGCCATAAATTTTTTATACAAACTTCTTTTTTCAAATAAATTTTCCTTTAAAATTGAAATAGTATTCATATAATTTATTAAATTATTTATTTATTAATGAAAATTAAATTTTAGTAAATATTAATTAATTTTTCAAAATATTTCCATAAATATATATTATAAAAGAATTATAAATTAAAAATAAATATATAAAAATATTCACAAAAAGAAAATGAAAGACAATCCAGAAATGTCCCAAACAAAGAAGTCAATAGGAAATTCAAATCAAATATCCACAGTAGAAAATTCTGAATATAAGATTGAACCAATAGAAACAATTCAAAAAAATATTAATTCATATCTATCTAACAAAAACCAAGGAAGTAATATAAATTACAATGAAAAGACTAAAAAAAATTATCCAATTAAAAATTCAAATTATTTTGATAATAGATATACAAATTCTTATAATCATCATTCTAATAGTTATGGTTCTCATTTTGGAAATCAAACTTTAAAAAATACACATAGAACAAATACAATGTCTTATTATAGAAGTTATCAAGGAATAAAAAAAAGTTCAATAGAATTAAACAGAAATAATTATTCAATAAAAAAGAAAAAAATGGAAGAACATCCTAAAATTAATTCTCCTTTAAAAGGTAAAAATCATAATCAATTATTTTTCATTCATGCATATGATAAATGTTCTGATTTTTCAAATTATTCTTCTTTTCAAAATTTGAATCTAAAATTCTTAAAACAAAATTATAAAATGAAAGATCCTTTTGAAGGAGAACAAAATGAAAATAATCAAAATTTAAATAAAAATATAGGTTCACCCACTTTAAATAATAATCAAATATGGAATATGAGAATGAACAAAAATCCAAATCAAGTTAATCCTTTATTATATAGAATGAATGTATCAACTCCTTCAAATTCAAACTCAAATATGAATAATATTCAAATGCAATTAATGCAAAAAATGATGATGAATATTCAAAATAATGTTCAGAATAATCAAATGAACTTAAACAATTTAGGCAATAATAATATTTTAATGAATCAAGTTAATCAAATTAATAAAAATTTTAATAATTTAATCTTAATGAATAAAGCACAAAATAACCCTAATAATCAGAATAATTCAAACCTTAATATTCAACAATATTTACAATTAATTCAGCACTTACAACAACAAATTTATATAGAATTTAAAAAAATGAATAATACAAATAATCTAAATTTAAACAATTTTAATAATATCAATAACATGGCAATTAACAATGTCAATAATCCAAATAATTTAAATGCAATTAATAACATTAATAAACATGAAATTGAAAATATTAATCCAAATGATATAAATAATTCTCAAAATATTCAAAATATTTTAAATTTATATCCAAATGAATCTTTTAACAAACCTTATGCTCCAATATTAAAATTATCACCTCCAAAAATGATGAATCAACAAATAAATTATAATTTCCAAACATATAATTTAAGCCCAATGAATATTAACAGTACAATAATGAATAATAACAATATAAATATTATGAATAATTCTGAAAATGAACCTACCCAAGAAACAATAGATGAAAATCTAAAAACAGGAAAATATTTGACAGGTACAATAAGAATGAATAAATGTCATACTCATGGTTATATAACAGTCAAAGGATTAGAAAATGATATTTTAATAAGAGGAAGTAAGAATTTAAATCAATGTTTAAATTTAGATGAAGTTATTGTTGAATTATTACCAATTGAGGAATGGAAACCTCTTGTTAATAAAAAAAGGAAAATTTCATATGTAAATGAAGAACCACAAATTCCAATCATTAATTCAAATGAAGCTTTAACTGATATTGAAAATGAAGAAAATTCAAATAAATTAATAAATAATAATAATAATGATAGTTTAAGTAGTAATTACAAAGAAAAATTTGATACAAAAGAAGAAAGATTAAAATATATTAATAAAGTATATGATTTAAGACCAGAAGGAAAAATAGTTAAAATATTAAAAAGTCCAAATAAAGAAAAAGAACAAATAGCTAAAATTGAAGTTTTTCAAAATCAATTATTTGCAATTCCAATTGATGAAACAATACCAAGAATTCAAATTAAAAAGAGAAAGAGAAATGAAATAAATAAAAATGGAGATTTAATATATAAGAATAAATATTTCTTAGTAAAAATAATAGGTTGGAACACAAATTCAAAATGTCCGAAAGGAACAATACAAAATGAAATAGGACCTTGTGGTAATATTGACGTTGAAAGTTTTGTATTATTAAGACAATATAATATAGAATATAATGAAAATTTCCCAAATGAAATAATTGAAGAATTAAATAAAAAAATAGAAAATTTAAAAATAACAGAAGAATTTATTAAAAATTCAAATAGATTAGATTTACGTAATGATATTATATTTACATGTGATCCTTATACAAGTAAAGATTTAGATGATGCTATTTCAGTTAAATTAATTAATGAAGAAGAAGGTTTATTAGAAGTTGGAGTTCATATTGCAGATCCTTCATTATATGTTGAAAAAAATTCTTTGTCAGATAAACAAGCAATTTATAGAGGAACTACAGTTTATTTAGTTCAATTAAATATACCTATGTTACCTAAAATAATTTCTGAAAATATTTGTAGTTTAATGCCAAATAAAGATTCATTTGCAATTTCATGTATATTTAGAATTAATTATAAAACTGGTGCTCTTGATTTAAATTTTAAACCAAAATTTGATTTAAGTGTTATTAACTCTAAAGCTAAATGGAATTATGATTTAGTTCAAGATATTATTGATGGAAAAGATATAAAATATGAAAATTTAAATGAGAACGACGGTACAAAACCTTTAACTGAAGAAATTTTCAATGAAATGGTTAAAAGTGTTCATTTATTATATCAATTAACTAAATTAGTTAGAAAACAAAGATTTGAAAGTGGTTCTTTAATGATTAACAATGATAATATTCATTTTGATTTAGATGAAAAAAATAAACCAATTGGATTTAAAATTGAACAAAAAAAAGATTCACACAGTTTAATAGAAGAATTAATGTTAATTGCTAATAAATTATGTGCTGAATTTATATATGATAATATGAAGCAATATGCTTTAATAAGAAGACATCCTTATTTAAATGATAATAAATTTAATGAAATTCAAAGATATTTAATTTCAAACAAAATTAATGTCGATTACGAAGAACCTCAGGAATTAAATAAATTATTATTAGATTTGCAAAAAAATAATTTAAATAAATTTCTATGTATTCAACATAAATTAAAAACATTTATGTTAAGAGCAGAATATGTTATTGCAGGGTATTTTGATTTTGATGAATTAAAACATTGTGCTTTAAATTTTGAATTATATACTCATTTTACATCTCCAATAAGAAGATATCCAGATATTATCGTTCATAGACAAATAAAAGAAATACTAAAAATGAAAAAAGGAGAAATTTCAAATGAGGAGTTTAAAAGTTTTGATGAATATTCTCCTTTAATGGAACATTTTAATGATGTTTATAATAATAGTAAACAAATTTCTCAAAAAAGTCAAAGAATATTTCAATGCATTTATTTAAAAACTATTCCATATAAGAAATATGAGGCTTTAATAATGGATATTAATGGTAAATCTAATAAAAGAATTAATGTCAATGAAATTATTGTAGCATTATTTATTCCTGAAATTAATTTAGAATTAGAATGGAAAAAAGAAGATAATGAAAATATTATTAATATTAGATTTGAAAAAAATGATAATGAATTAATAATTGATTACAAAACTGAAAATGGGGGAATTGGAAATAAAACTTTAAAAACTTTTGATAGCATTAAAGTCGATTTAATTGCTCAAGATTCAATTCCCATTGATATTAAATGTATTATTAATTTGAATTAAATTTATTTTTTATTCTTTTAAAAATTTGAAAAATTTAGAAAAGCTAAATATGAGAAATTAAAAATGAAAAAATTTCTTTTTTGTTTATTTATTTTTTAATTATATTAATTATTAAAATAATAATGAGTTCTTTTGATAATTATTATACAATTTTAAATATTGAAAGAAATTCTGATTTGGAAGAAATAAAAAGAGCATATAAAAAACAAATAAAAATTTATCATCCAGATAAAAATAAAGACAAAAATTCCACTGAAACTTTTTTAAAAATTCAAAAAGCTTTCGAAACTTTAACAGATGAGAAAAAAAAGAAAGAATATGATTTAAATTTATTAGATTATGAACAAAAACAAAAATTATCTAAAAGAAGAAAAGAAATGATAAATGAATTAGAAAGAAAAGAAAAAGAAGCAAAAAATAAAACTTATGAAAGTAAGATTTTAAATAAAAAAACATTTAGATTTAATTCTCCTCTTAGTAAAGTTTATCAATATAATAATTATGAGAATAATGATTGTTTAAAAGTCGAATTTATTTCAGATAAAAAAATTGAATTTTCAAAAAGTTTAATTAAAGCTTATTTCAGTGAATATGGTATAATTCAAAATATTATTTTAGATTTTAAAAATAAATTTGCTTTTATTAAATTAAATTCAAAATTAAGTATTTTTGATTTAATTCAAAATATGAAAAAAAATGATAATTTAAATAAACTTTTTAAAATTGAAAAATTCAATTGGAATAAAATAGACCAAAAATTAAAAGAAATAAAAATAAAAGATAATAAAACAAAACAAAAATTAAGTACAGAAAAAATATTAAATGAAGAAAATTTAACAAATTTATCATTAGATGAATTTGAAAAAATGCTATTTAAATAGAATAAATTTATTTTTTTTTACTTTAAAAATTAATTAATTTTTAAAATGGAAAAATGTTCAATTTGTGAAGAAAAAATAATAAAAGAAAAAAAAATAAAATGTTCAATATGTTCAATAATATGTTGTTCAATTTCATGTTTATTAGATCATTATTCAATTCATGAATTTATTAAACCTGAAAGTGAAACAAAAAATTTAATCTCATCATTAAAAAGAAGACAATCAGAAAATTTAACGGAAAAATATTTGTTTTTATCTTCAGGAAATTTCATTGAACCAAATAAATTTGATAATAATTATAAATTAGATAACTTTGAAATAGTAAATCAAGGTTTTTTCCCTTTTGAATTAGGTCAAGGAAGTTTTGGAAGAGTTTATTTAGGAAAAAATAAAATTAATAATGAATTATGTGCAATCAAGACGATAAATAAAAAACAAATATATAGAATGTACGGAAATTATAATATCATATATGATGAAATTTCTATTCATTCAAGATGCATTCATAAAAATATAATTAGATTATATAATTATTATGAAGATGAAAATGAATTTAAATTAATTTTAGAATATGCTTCAAATGGAAATTTATATGAAAAAATAAAAAAAGAAAAACAATTAAATGAAAAAACAGCATATTCATATTTCATTCAAATATTAAATGCAGTATTTTTCCTTCATTTAAATAATATAATTCATAGAGATATAAAACCAGAAAATATATTAATTAATGATAAAGGAATTTTAAAATTATGTGATTTTGGTTGGAGTAAAGAAATTGATTTAGAGAAAAGAAATACATTTTGTGGAACTGTTGAATATATGGCTCCTGAAATTGTTGAAAATGAAAATTATGATTTTGGAGTTGATATCTGGAGTTTAGGTATTTTATTATATGAAATGATTATTGGTCATTCACCTTTCCATGATAAATTAAATAAAAATATTATGATTAAAATTAAAGAACATAAACTTACATTTAATGAAAATTTTAGTTTTAATTGCCAAGATTTAATTAAAAAATTACTTAATGTTAATCCTGAAAAAAGATTAAAATTAAAAGATATTTGTAATCATCCTTTTATTCTTGAATATATGAATGATTGTTGTAACTTGGAAAATGAAAATAAAGAAAATGAAAAAAATATTGTCAATGTTAGAAAAAATAGAAGATGTTCTTCTTCAAAAAATTTAATGTATCGAGTTAATTCTATTAATACAATTGATATTATTAAAGGAACTTTAAATTGTAAATTAGAAAAAGCAAAACAAGAAATTAAACATATTGATTTTAAACATCAAAAATTTGAATGTTTTGAAAATTTTAAAGATAAAACAGATAAGAAAAAACTTAGCAAATGTAAATGTATTCCTATTGTTAAAAGTAAAACTATAATAAATAATAATAAGGAAAAAGAAAAAGGAAATAAATTTGATAATTTCCCAAAAAATGAAAACATAGATATTTATAATGAAAATATTAATAAAACAAATTTATTGAATTATATAATGAATCCTGGAAGAATAAAAGAATTATCTAAATCTTATAAAAAAGATGGAACAAAAAAATTGATTAATGAAATAAATTTTAAAAATTTAGAAAATACAATTTCAAAATACTAAACGATTTCTTTATTTAAAAAATATAATATTTATTTATGTCATATAATTATTTTATAATTTAAAAAAATAAGTATTATTATTTATTAAACAAATTTAGATAAAATAAAACAAAAATAGAAAGAGAAAAAGAGCATGAACAAAAAATTTAAAATTAAACTGAAAATGAAAAATGATGTATTTCAAAAAAAGAATTGAAAGAAACTGAAAAATTAAAAGGAAGATATTTAAAATACAATGATTTAGAATATTATGATGAAGCTAATTCTGAAATCATTAAAAATTTAGAATATTCAGAATCAAAAATATATTAAATAAATATGAAAATGTAAGATTGATTAGAAGAAATGTAAATGATAGAAGAGCAAAAAATTTAACTGAGAAAAATTATTTAAAGATTTTTATAATAGATTTTGATATTTTATTGTTTTTATTAACTTATTTATTGTTACTTATTTAAAAGAAATAGAGTTTTATAAAAATTATATTTTTAATAAAGTTTTTGAAAATTGGATTTAAAGATAATTTGAAGTTATTGATAATAAATATGAGTAAATTTAAATTATATGATTTGGATGTGAGTTAATATTGAAACTTTAACTTTTAAATAAAATTTCTTGAAGATAGGAATAAAGATATATTAATTAATGTTCTTGAATATATTTCTTATTAATATTTACTAATTTGAATTAAACTAAAATAAACTTTTAATCAAAAAAAAAAACAGTTTTATTAAAAATAAAAAAAATATATTAATTAAAAACAAAAATGAAAATACATTCTTTAATATTTACAATTTTATTAACAATTTCAATATCAAAAGTTCTAAAAAAAAAAACAACTTGTAGAAATTTAGGTGATAACTGTGATTTAACATCATATTGTTGTGGAAGTTGGGTATGTAAAGATTATATATGTGCCGTAAAAGGAACAAAAGATAATCAAGTTGAATGGGCTCCTAAAGGAGATAAATGTGATGTTTTTCATCATTGTAGAAAATATTATCATTGTGAATCAAATTATTGTGTTATTACTAAGAATAAAGTTATTTCTGATGTTGAAAAAACTTTGAAATATGATTATTAAATATATTCAATTTTTATTTCTAAATTAAATAAATATTTTTCTTTATAGTTATAATCTTATTATTTAATTTTATTTTTATGAACTATTTTTTAATAAGATATTTGATTGAAACTTTTCTGGTAATTTGTTTTTTTTAAATTAAAGAAATTATTCACTAAATTTTTATTTTTTAAAATTAAGAATTTTTATTTAATAGACCAAAAAAAAATTTTTTTAATATGTATATATTATTTAAATTTTTATTAAATTTGATAGTTACTTTTCATGATGACAAACAGATGACGAGTATGATCATTTTTAATGATTATAATGAGGCATTTGTCTGAAATAATAATAATTAAATAATTTTGAATAAATCAAAATAATTACTTATCTTAAAAGAAAAATTGAATTGTTAAAAAATAATTTTTTTGGAAAAAAAGAAAAAAAATGGAGAATGCTTATATTATATTTTTCAAAAAATAATTATATTCTTAAAAAAAGTTTATTTGCAACGAAAGAGATGAATAAAATATAAAATTAAATAATTAATAATCATCATTAACTAATAATTTGACTTTTGGTGAAATAAATTAATTTATATTTTTATCAAAATTATTTTAAAATAAAATATAAATAAGGTAATTAGTATTAAATAATTCTCAAAAAACAATTTTTATCAGTATATCCTTTCATAATTTTAAATAAACTCATATGATTCAATTCATAATAGGTTAATAAAAAAAAAATTTAAAAATAATTAATGAAAAAATAATTTAAAAGGGAATTAAAAATAAAAGGTATTATTATCAAAAATTACTTAAAAATTGAAATTAATTCTTGTTTCATTAAGAGCTGATTTTATATTTATTAAATTATATCTTTCATCATTTAGGATTTCCATTCTTAATGGAAAATAAATAATATGATTTTTTTATTTCTTTTTATTGATAAAGAACAATTTTTTATAATTTTATATGAAATGAATACTTTAAAAAAGTAATGAATTATAATTTAAATTTATGAAAAAAAATAAATGTATAAATGAATTCTTCAAATGAAGATAAATTATTAAATAATAAAATTCATATATTTTCATGGGGATTTGGTAAATATGGAGAACTAGGAGAAAAAGAAATAAATTACTCATTAGAACCTATTAAAATAAATATAAATTTAAATCTAAAAGAAGAAATATCAAAAATTGATTGTGGAGAATATCATTCATCATTTATAACAAATAATTCAAATATATATATCTTTGGAAAAAATATTTTCGGTCAATTAGGTTTAAATCATTTAAATTATGTATCTCATCCTCAATTAATAAAATTTGAAGAAAAAATAAAAATATCAAAAGTATCATTAGGTGGAGAACATACTTTAATATTATCAGAACAAAATATTTTATATTCTTTTGGATTAAATATTTTTGGTCAATTAGGTTTAGGAGATAATTCAAATAGGCAATTTCCAACAAATGTATATTTATCTTTAAATTATGGCGAAGAAATAAAAAAAATTTCAGCAGGAGCACAACATTCTATAATATTAACTGATAAAAATAGAATTTTTTCTTGTGGTTTTGGAAAAAACGCTTCTACTGGTTTTGGTATTTCTGATGATATAAATATTTTTACTCAAATTAATTTTGAAAATGATATTTTTAATAATATATCTTTAATTAATTCAGGTGTTTATCATAGTGCTTTTTTATTTGATCAAAATAATAAAATCTGCATTTGGGGAATTGGAGATATTTTAAAATATAATGAATTAACTATTTTCAATTTAGATAAAATTGAGAATGAAATTAAAATCAAAGATTTTAAAATTGGAGATGATTTTATTATTTTTTTAACAGAAAATGGAAATGTATATTCTACAGGTAATAATAATAAAGGACAATTAGGAATAGGAAATTATGAGTCAAATATTAAATTAAATAAAATCAATATATCAGAAAATATTGAAAGTATAAATGTAGGTTATGAGCATATAATAATAAAAACAAAAAACAATAAAATTTATGGTTGGGGAAGTAATGAATACGGTCAACTTTCACAAAAAGATTTTTCAAATTATAATTTACCAACACATCTTCAAAATATTTCAAATTTAAATCCAATAAAAATTTCTTGTGGTGGATATCATAACTTAATAATTTCCAAAGAAGAAATAAATAACAATAATAATAATAGTAGTAATAATAATAATTCAACAATAATAAAACTTTCATCAAACTTAGAAAATAATATCCCAGAAATAACATTAAATATAAATAAATTAAAAGAATTAAAAGATACAATATCATCATTATCAATATCAAATAATATAATGGATAAAAAATTAAAAATATTAATTCAAAAGCAAAAAGATTTAGGAGTAGTTCCTTTAAATGATTTATCATCATATTCTCGTGGATTTGACAATGACTTCGAAATATCATTAGAAGAATTAGAAATAGATGAAAATTCAGAAATAGGGAAAGGAACATTTGGTGAAGTAAGAAAGGGATATTGGAGAGGAGAAGAAATAGCAATTAAATTTTTAAAAAGTTCAATGCTTTCATCACAAGAATCAATAAAATCATTTATTGAAGAATGTAATATAATGAAAAATCTTCATCATCCAAATATTTTATTATTTATGGGAGCTTGTACAAAAGGACCTGAATTTTTTGTAGTGACAGAGTATTGTGAAAATGGAAATTTATTTGAATTACTTCATATAAATCAATCCCAAAAATTAAATTATGAAGATGTAAGGAGAATTGCTTTAGAAATTGCATATGGAGTCAATTATCTTCATAGTTTTAAACCACCAATTTTACATAGAGATTTAAAAAGTATGAATGTATTACTTGATAGAAATTTACAGGTTAAATTAGCAGATTTTGGAAATACAAAATATTTAGATATTCAAATGACAAAACAAAAAGGAACTTTTCAATGGATGGCTCCTGAAGTTATTAGAGGAAATGTTTATACTGAAAAAAGTGATGTTTTTTCTTTTGGTATTATTATGAATGAATTAGTTATGAGAATACCTCCTTATCAAGGAAAAGATAAAAAAGATGTTGCTAGAAAAGTGGTTAGAAATCCTGATTATAGACCTATTATTGGTAAAAAAGTTCCTAAAGATTGGATAGATTTAATGGTTAAGTGTTATTCTCATGAAGAAAAAAAAAGACCCAATTTTAATGAAATCATTGATTGCTTGAAAAAAATGAGATTACCTAAAGAATTTATTTATGGACCTAAATAAGGTTTTTTATAATTTTTTTATTTTTAATAGAATTATAAATTTTTAATCTCTCTATTTTGAAAATTCACTTATATTTAAAAAGAAAGCAAATTCAAAATTCTCAAAAAAAAATAAAAATAAATCGAATAAAAAATTAAAAAATATATAAAAAAATGAGTATGTATGATTTGGAAGATAAAGAAAAAGAATCTCTTTTTGGAAAAATAATAAAAGTCTCAGGTCCATTGGTGGTAGCAGAAAATATGGCAGGAGCAAAAATGTATGAGTTGGTAAAAATAGGTTGGTCAAAATTAGTAGGAGAAGTAATTAAACTAGAAAAAGACACAGCATCAATTCAATGTTACGAAGATACAAGTGGTCTAACAGTTGGAGACCCTGTACTCAAGACAGGTAGTCCTCTTGCTGTACAACTAGGTCCCGGTCTTCTATCTCAGATCTTTGATGGTATCCAAAGGCCTTTGGAAACAATAAGCGAACTAAGTGGTAGTGTATATGTTCCAAGAGGAGTCGATGTCCCTTCTCTTGATGGTAAGAAAGAATGGCTATTTAATCCTTTGAATATTAAACAAGGAACAATTTTAACTGGAGGAGATGTCATTGGTATTGTTAGGGAAAATGACTTGTTTTGTGAACATAAAATAATGCTTCCTCCTAAAGCAAAGGGAAGATTAGTGGAAATTCAGCCACAAGGTAATTATGATGTTAATACTCCTATTATTGAAATCGATGATAATGGACATATTAGGAAATTCCCTATGAGTCATTTCTGGCCTGTTAGAGAAGCCAGACCTGTTTTTGAAAAACATCCTGGAACTGAACCTTTGTTAACTGGGCAAAGAGTTCTTGATGCTTTGTTCCCCTCTGTTTTAGGAGGTACATGTGCAATACCTGGTGCATTTGGTTGTGGTAAGACATGTATATCACAAGCATTATCAAAATACTCAAATTCACAAGCAATTGTTTATGTAGGTTGTGGTGAACGTGGTAATGAAATGGCAGAAGTCCTTAAAGAATTCCCTCAATTATTCACAGAAGTAAATGGAGTTAAACATAATATCATGCAGAGAACAATATTAGTAGCAAATACATCAAATATGCCAGTCGCTGCACGTGAGGCTTCCATTTACACAGGTATTGCTCTTGCTGAATACATACGTGATATGGGATACAATGTTTCAATGATGGCAGATTCAACATCTCGTTGGGCAGAAGCTCTAAGAGAAATCTCAGGTCGTCTGGCTGAAATGCCAGCTGATTCAGGATACCCTGCATATCTTGCTTCCAAATTGGCTCAGTTCTATGAGAGATCAGGAGCAGTTAAGTGTCTCGGTTCACCTGACCGTAATGGGTCAGTTACTATTGTCGGTGCAGTGTCACCACCAGGAGGTGACTTCTCAGATCCAGTGACAGTCAATACTCTTTATAATGTTCAAGTCTTCTGGGGTTTAGATAAGAAATTGGCACAAAGAACTCATTTCCCTGCTGTTAATTGGTTAACTTCTTATTCAAAATATGAAAATATTTTAGAAGGATATTTCAATAAATTTGATAGTGAATTTGTGGAATGTAAAAATACTATTAAAAGAATTTTACAAGATGAAGAAGATTTAACTGAAGTAGTTCAATTAATTGGGAAAGATTCGTTAAGTGAGGATCAAAAATTAATTTTAGAAATTGCTAAAGTTATAAAAAATGATTTTTTACAGCAAAATTCTTTTTCTGAATATGATTTTACTTGTCCACTTGTTAAAACTTGTGGAATGATGAAGTGTATTATTACTTATTTTAATTGTGCTTTTAAAGCTTTAAAGGAAAGTTCAGGAGAAAACAAAAAAACTTTTGCTTTTGTTCAAACCAAAACTAAAGAAGAATTTGTTGATTTAACTCAAATGAAATTTATTAATCCCAAAACTGATTTTAAGGAATTAGAAACAATGTTTAATGAAAAACAAGCAAAAATTGAAGAAAAATTCAGAACAGCATTTTCATAAAAAAATGAACAATAAATAAGTTAAATTTAAAGTAATTATTTAATAATTAAAAAATAAAAATTATCAAATTATTTTTTATTTAAAAATAAATAAAAAAACTAAAAAGAAGTATTAAAACCGAATTTTTTTTTTCTTTTAAACAAACCAAATTGTAAATTCCCATTAGGATTTCTATCTTTTAAAATGACTCTAGTATCAGCAGCATCTTCATCAATACTTTTTTCAATAGCTAACATTTGTTCAGGAATTTGTTCATCAGCTTTGTGCTTATTAGAGATAGTTTGAATTTCATTCATAATTTCATTAAATGTTAAATAACCACTTTTTTTATTTATATTATTATCTAAATTCTTTGCTAATGAAAGTCTGTACCTTGAATATGCAAATGATTTTAAATTTGAAATTTGAGAATTTGAATTTTTATTATTTTCTGTAATAACTATTCTTCCTGGATAAACTTCTAATCCTCTTATTTTATTTAAGTTTATTGAATATATATCATCATTAAATTTTGTGTTTTCTATATTTTTTATATTGTTATTATTTTGTATTTCAATGTTTCCTTCTATTGTTGATATTTTATTTAAAAAAGGTTTTTCTAATACTTTTTTTTTTATTAAATTTTTTTTAAAATCTATATTTGATGCACCAATATTAGTATCAGTTTTTATTTGATTTATTATATCATTTGATATTTCTGAATAATCATTTAAATTTTTTTGTTGAATATCTAATACTTTTTCTTTTTTTCTCACATTCAAACATACTTTTATATTAATATAAAGAGGAATAATATCATATTTATAATTATATAATTTTGTAAAACTTGTTAAAAACTGATTAAAATTAATATATTTTTGTTCATGAAAAACATCACCTAATTCACCAGGAAAAGACAATAATTTTCTCATAATATCATTAGAATGAATAGAAGCAATACTTTGAGATGCAACACTAGAATCATTATTATTACTTTCTTCACAAAATAAATTATTAATAGTAAAAATTAATTTTTTAACTTCTTTTTCATTAATAAAACCATCATCATCAATATCAGTTATATCAAATAGTAATTTTATTTTATGTCTAAAATCACATTTTACAAAACAAGCTAAAGCACAACATATTTCATATATATCTATTTCATCTTCTGGATTTATTTTATTTATAAAATAATTACTTTCTTTTCTATTATTTATACATGTTAATTCTACTCTATATACTTTAAAACGATTAAATATTTGTTCATATAATTTATCAAAAATATCTCCTTTTAATAAAAATACTTTTTTCATTAAATTTAAAAATGATGATTTCTTTAATTTCATATTTCTTTTTAATGATTCAAATTGTTTTATTTTACAATTTTCTGTGAATTCTAAAACTTTTGATACAGTTAAATTTCTTAAGAATTCAAAATAAAAAATATCTTTTATTGGTTTTATTTCGATTTTTGATTCTTCTTTTTTATTTAAATTTATTTCAACAGTATCATTTCTTTTTATTAATGGTAATTTACGAAAAGCATTTTTCTTCATTTTCAGTTATTTATTTAAATCAAAGAGAAAAATTTTAAAAAAAAAAAATTCTAATGCTTTATTTATATTTAATTTTTTTTTCATAAATATATTAAAATTTTATCAAATTAAAGAATGTCAAAATACTTTTCATTTTTATATAAAAACAAAACTGAAAAATTTATTAAAATGTGTTTACAAAAAGGAAAATTTTTAATAGATAATTCTCCTAATAACGAGTTATTTAATAAAATTTGTAAATCATCGAATAAAGTTTATATAATGTTAGTAAATATAGAATCAAAAATTGTAAATGCAATAATAAAACAAATTGAATTTAAAAATTGTCAAATGAAATTTGAGGTCAAAAGTAAATGTGAAATTTCTTTTAATGAAATAAATGAAAGTCAAGAAGTAACAGAAAATGATTTATCAATTTTTGAAATTAATAATTATACTTTTTACTTATTTAATTTAGATGTTGAAGTAAATGAATTATTTGGTAAAGATGAAGAAACTTTTGAAATAATTAGAGATTTAATTAAGGAAAAATATAAAAAACAAAAGTCCAATGAAAATAATTATGAAAATTTAAAAAAAAATGATAATAATGATACTTTGAATAATGTTATGAATAATCCATTTTTATATCATATGTTAAATTATCAACAAATGTGTGTTGCTATTCAAAAGTAAAATTTATATTTATTTTTATAGGGAAAAAGAAACAAAATCAAAAAATAATGAAACTGAAAAAATTGAAGAAGAAGACCCAAATAATGACATTTCTAGAAAATTTGCAATATATGATGAATTTTTAACTGATAAAGATGAAAATAGAGAAAGATATTTTGATATAAAAGATATGGATAATTATATTGAATTATATAATAAATTACATAATAAGGGAAAAGAAAATAAAAAAAATAAAGTCAAAAAAGAAGTTTCAAGTAAGTCTGAGAGTATTAAGAAACCAAATAATTACTCCAATAATTATTCAAATAATAATAATAGTAATAATAGTATTTTAAATAATTATTCTAATCAGACATATAAAAAAAATTATGATTATGATATAAAGGAGAAAAAATGGGGAACCGATTATAAAAATAAAAAATATGAACAATATTCTAATACTAATAATAGTTCATATGACCATTATAAAAATTATAATAATCCAAATAAATCATATAGTTCAAATATCTTTTATGATTATAATAATAATTATGTGGATGGATATATAACTAAAAAAAATAGATCTCGTTCAAGAGAAATGGATAGAAAAAGGAAAATAATGGAAAGAAAAATAGAAACTGATTCTGATGATGATGAAGGTGGTTTTTATGCCAAAAGAGCAAATAGAAAATTATCAAATTATTCTAACTATTCAAATTATTCTAATAAAAGTAATTATTCTAATGTAAGTCCTCAATTTCAACCAAATTTAAATAATAATTATAATAGTAATTCATATCAAAGTAATTATAATAATTATAATAATTTCAATTCCAAAAAATATAATAATAATATTTCAAATAATTCATATTATAGTAATAATGATAATTTTAATAACAAACATTATTCTTATAAAGATAATTTTATGAATAAAAATAAATCTTATAAAGATAATTTCAAAAATCGAAATTATAATTCTTTTAATTCTAATCCTGGATTTATTAAAGTAAATAAGTATAATAATCTATTGAAAGGAAACTATAGGGCTCAAGATCTTTTTCCTAAAAAATATAATAGTGATAATAACTATTAAATAAACATAAATTTAAATTTAAATATTATTATTTTTTATTTAAGTAAATTTTAAAATTTTAATGGATGAATATCAATTTTTTGAAAATTGGAAAGAATGTAGAAAATCAGCAGATAATTCATTAGTAAAAAGAGATATAAATATAGAATTAAAGCCTCAACAAAAAATAATTAATTTAGTTCCTACTTCACAAAAGAGAACAAATAGTTTAAAGTCCGAAAAAAATTTAAAAATAAGTAAAACTCCATTAAATAAAAATAAAAATTTAAATGAAGAAAATATAATATCATTCCAATTAATAAATTCAGAAATTGTTGAGGCAAATGTAAATTTTTCATTACCTCCTTCTATATTAAATATATTTAGAGAATTTAAGGCAAGATATATTAAAGAAGAACAAATATGGAACATTTCATACATAAAATATATTTATTTATACAAAGCACTTCAAAATATAAAAGATATAAAAATTATATTAAAGCCAATTCCTGAGTTATCAATTAACTTTATATATCAAATTGATAATACAAATATATTAAAATTTTATACTCAATATAATGAAAAAGAGAAAAAAAAAGTTTCATTCATAATAGATTATTCAAAAGAAATAGAACATTCAATAGAAGAATTACCAAATAAATTAAAAAAAACTTTATATGATTTTCAAAAAGAAGGAATAAATTTTGGAATAGAAAAAAACGGTAGATTATTAATAGCAGATGAAATGGGGATTGGAAAAACAATTCAAGCAATAGGAATAATGACAATTTATAAAGAAGATTGGCCAGTTTTAATCTTATGTCCTTCATCCCTTAAATTTTCTTGGAGAGATGAAATAAAAAATTGGTTAAGTGAAATAATAAATTTAGAAAAAGAAGATATTCAAGTTTTTAAATCTTCAAAAGATATAATTAAAAGTGGTGAAAAATTTTATATTATATCATATGATTTAGCAATAAGAAATATTAATATAATACAAGAAAAAAAATTTAAATGTGCAATTGCAGATGAAGCTCATTATATGAAAAATCTAGATGCTAAAAGATCTAAATTATTAATTCCAATTTTACAAAGATGTAAAAGATTAATTTTATTAACTGGAACACCTATTTTAGCAAAACCAGTTGAAATTTATCCTTTATTAACTGCTTTAAGACCAGATTTTTTTCATAGTTTTAAGCAATTTGGAGAAAGATTTTGTAATCCTATTCAAACAATATATGGGTTAAATTGGAATGGAAATGATAATATTAGAGAATTACATTTTATTCTGAAAAAAATAATGATTAGAAGACTTAAAAATGAAGTTTTAAGTCAATTACCTCCTAAAAAAAGACAAAAAATAGAAATTCAAACAGACACTAAAATTTTAAATCAAATAAAAGTAATATTAAAATCAAAAAAGGATAAATTAAAAAATTTTATAAATTCAGAAGAAAAAACAAAAGAAATTGAAAAAAAGACCGATTTAAATGAAGAAAATTCAGAAGATTCTGAAAGCATATTATCAACCTTTAATAAAGCATATACATTAACAGGGAAGGCTAAAATAAAAGGAATAACAGATTACATAACATATTTAATAAACAACTCATGTAAATTTTTAGTATTTGCTCATCACATAGAAATATTAAATTCAATAGAAGAAACAGTAAAAAAAACAAAAGTAGAATATGTGAGAATAGACGGTAAAATATCATCAGAAAAAAAAGAAGAAAGAGTAAAAAAATTTCAAAAAGATCCATCATGTCTAGTTGCAATATTAGGAATAACAGCTTGTGCAACTGGAATAACATTAACAAAAGCATCAACAATAATTTTTGCAGAATTACATTATACTCCTGCAATAATGATTCAAGCTGAAGATAGAGCCCATAGAATCGGACAAGAAAATAATTGTGTTAACATTCATTATTTATTTGGGAGTGAAACACTTGATGAAATTATTTATAGTAAATTAAATGAAAAATTCATGATTTTTAGTGAAACTATGGATAATCAAGTTAAAGATTTAGAAGTTAAGAAAGTTAAAGATAAAATAGGAGATTTTATTAAAGGAAGTGGAAAAGATTTTTCTTCGAATCAAAAAAAAAGTGTTGTTCTTGGAAGTGTTAAGAATAAAACTTTAAATGAATTTTTAATATGGAAAAATGAAATGAATATCCATGATAAAAATTATATTAGGAGGAAAGATGATAATTTTAATTTAGAAAATCAAAAAATTAATAATAGTAATAATAATAATGAAGGTAATTGGAGTACTGGGAAAGAAAACAAAAATATAGAATATTCTGATGATATTAATAAATTTTTTAAAATATAAATTCATACAATTAATAATTAATATATATTAATTTAAAATGATTAATAAAATAATTAATTTATATATAAATAAATGTTTAATAGAAATTTAAATGATTATCATATTTCAAGCCAGAATTATTCATGTTTATATGGATTAAATTGCAATAGTCCTGAACATCAGAATAATAATGAAAAATATACTGAAAGTAATCCTCAATTTTATGATAATCTTAATAATAATTCAAATAAATTAAATTTAAAAATTGAACCTGATTCTGCAATGAGAACTATTGTTGATCAAAAATATATTGAAGACCCTTTTAATCAAAGAATTCATTATTTAAAACATAACAATTTAAATTTAAACAAAGAATTTATCAATTCAAAAAAAAATAATTCTATGAATTATATTGAAACAATTTCTAAAAGTTATTTTAACACAGATTCATCAATTCAAGGAAGAAATATTAAAAAAATAAAAGATGTGATAAATTATGGTTTCATTCCCAATACAGAGATTTATAATACTATAAATAATGAAGAAAATAAATATAATAAATTAACCCCAAATCAAATTTTATTTCAAAAAAATATGGAAAGTTTAAAAAATATGCAATTTGAAAAAAAACAAAATAATACAAATAGTCCATTAAAAATATATAATAATAATTTAAATAAAATTAATCCAAAAACAAATTCAAACAATTGTTCAAATTATAATTCAAATAATTCAACTTTGAGAGGAAGAACTACTTATAATACAAATAATTCAACTTATAGATTTAATAACAATAACCCAAATAATTCTAGTTATAGAAATTATACTCCATCAAATAATCAAGAAAACCTTAATTCTGATAATATTGTTGAACCTTTAAACAATTCAAAAAAAAAATCAAAAATATCTTGTTCATTTTCAAATAAGATTTCAAAAAATAAATCCGTGAAAAGTAATAAACCAATAAATAGATCTAATTTAATTAATAAAAAAAAGAATCTACCTCCAAATAAATTTGAAAAAACTTCTTTAAAAAACCAAATTAGTCCTTATTCAAAAAATAAAAACCCAAAAAAAGTAAACCAAAACCTTGTTAAACATTCAATTAAAGAAAGTAATAGTTTATCAAAAGTACCAAAAGAAAAAAACGAAGAAAGAAAAAATGATAATTTAGATATTAAACAATTATTTGAAAAAGAATATAAACAAAATAAAGATAATTTAAATAATAATCCTGAAAATAAAGTAAATAATTTTGAAACTAAATACCCTAAATATAAATATATTTCTTCATTAGATGAAATTAACCAATTTTCAAAAGATGAACAAATTAAAAGATTATTTTATAATAATTTAAATTTATATCAAGAATTAAATGATTTAAGAAATGAAAATAATATTTTAAGAACAGAATTAAAAAATAATGAAAATAAAATAGGAAATTCTCCTAATAATGATGATGATAAATTTAAAAATTTTTTATTAAGTGAAAATGATAAATTAAAAGAAATAAATATAATAAATGAAAAAATATTAGATAATATTATTGATAAAATCAATGAAATGGTAAAAGAAAAAAATATTGAAAAAGGAAAAAATCATAACTTAATTTCATATAATGAGTTATTTGATAAACCAGATAACACTAAAATCATTCTTGATACAATATTACCTTCTAAGAACAATAATAAAATTTTAAAAAATGAAGAAAATATTACAAAAAATATTTTTTCTAATAAATCAAAGGATTTATCTTCATTTAAAAATTCAGCATTTAATAAAAATAATATAAATAATAATGAAGATAACTTAAATATTTTAAATAATAATATTAATCATAAAAAATCGAGTTCTGTAAATGTATTAGAGAATAATGATCAAAATAAAATAGAATTTTATGATTATAATCATAAAATAAATGGAAAAGACAATAATAAAGATTGTTATTGAAATAATTATATAAAAGGATATAGTCGATTAATGTTTTCTTCACATTAAGAACAAGAAGATAAATGATGAATTAATAAAAAAAAAATAAAGCAAAATAGTTTTAAAAATTCAATTAATCTCATTTTTAACTAATTTAATATATAAAAAATAAAAATAAAAAAATAAATCAAAAAAAAATTAATAATTAAAATGGAAACTTCTCTTCCCAACTTAAACATAAGTAACCAAGATGTACAAGGATGTATAAGAATATTAGAAAACGTAAAAATCCAAGAAAACGAAGGTAACTTCTTAGAACAAACAGAATACAGAGATAAATATGATGGAACTCGTTTATATAATAGAGATACACAGTAAAATAAATATTTAACAAAAAAAATAATATTATAGATCTAAAGTATATGTAAGTAAAAGAGCAGGAGATGAATCTGATTTTTGGCAAGGAGGAAAATTTTGTTATGAAGATCCAACTTTAAAAAAAGAAATTATTTATCAAACCACAAGTAGAGAATCTTATAAACCTGTTGAAATTCCTGAAAGATTTAGAAATAAAGAACATAATAGAACTGCTACAAGAATTTCTGAATATTCTAATGCTATTTATAATGGAGGAGTATTTAAGAATCCTACTTTTCTTTCTTGTTAAAAAAAAACTATTTATCCAATTTATAATTATGGAATTTTTATTTTTTTGATAAAAATTTTTATTTTCATTTTTTCCTTTTTTTAAATGCGATTAAACATTTTTTCAAAGGCTTATATATTAAATGATAAATACAAAGTTAATTTCATTTTTTTTTATTAATTCCATTTAAAATATTTTATTAATAAAAATTTTGTAAATAAAATACATGATTTATTTTATTAACGTCAACTTAACAAACTAAAAAATAAATTTAAAAAATTAAAATAGTTTGTAATTATTGATAAATAGAATAAAATTATTAAATATATTTAATTAAATATTTTTTTTGCTTTGTTTTCTTAATTTTAATTCATAATTTTTTATTTTTTTTTGAATTTCACTATTTTTTCTTCTTAATTTTATAGTAGCATTTGCACGCTCTTTCCCAAAAACTTTTTCCATTTTTCTTTTTTCTCTTAAAGTTTTTAATTTTTGTAATACTTCATCTCTTTTTTTTTCTTTTTTTTTTTCTTCATTTATCATTTCTCTTAACTCTGTATTTAATTGAATTCTATATTCATTAATTTTTTGTTCAATATCTTTTTCATAATCTTCATAATTATCAGTTGTATTTAAATTATTTTCAACTTCATTCAAATTTTCTTCATTGTTATTATCAATGCTGTTCTCATTTTCATTCGTATTATTTTCATTATTATTATTTTCATTATTATCTTCATTATTATTTTTTTCATTTAAATTTTCATTATTATTATTGTCATTATTATTCTCTTCAATTCCTCCTAATTTTGGGTTATTTTTTTCATAAGTTTCTTCAGGTTCTAAATATTCAATATTTTCATTTTTTTTATTTTCCTCTTTTTTACTATTTTCATCCTGAGATTTATTTTTACTTAAAATAAAAGAACGATTATTTCTAATTTTTCCTCTATGAGAATTTGATAAAGCTTGACTTTTATTATTTTTAAATTTACTTTGACTTTTATTAGGATTATTCATTTTTTCAATTAATTCATCAATTTTTTTATTATCAGGAAACATTTTTTTTAATTTTTTAAAAGTTTTATTATCAATATTAGTACTTTTATAAAATATTTTTTCCATTTCTTGAGTATATTCTTGTTTTTTTCTATCCATTTCACTTTGCATTAATTTTTTTTTTTCAGCAAGTTCAATTTTTTTTTGTTTAAATTCATATAATTTTTGATCTTTTTCCATTAATTTCATTCTTAAAAGTTCTCTTTCATTTTCTTGTTTTTTTTCAATAACTTTAATTTTATTTTCTTTTGCAATTCTATATTCATTTTTTTCTTCTGCTAATTCTTCATTTTCTAAAATTTGTTTTTTTTTTAAATTTTCTGTTCTTTTTCCTTTTTCATTTAAATTTTTTAAAATTTGATTTTTTCTATTTTTATCTATTTTTTCTTTTTTTAATAAAGTTTCTTTTAATTGATTTTCTTTTTCTTTTATTCTTTTTAATTTTAATTCATTTTCTTCTTTTTGAATTTTTTCATTTTCCTCTTTTTTTTTTTGAATTTTTTCTTGTTTTTGATTATAATCATCAATTTTTTGTTGAATCATTTTTTCATTTTTTTTTAAAACTTCTTTAATTTCATTTTCTTTTTGCTTTGATTTTAATTTTTGTTGTTCAATTACTTTTAATTTTTCTTCTTCAATTTTTTTTTTTTTTTCTTCGTTTTTTATTTGTTTTATTTCATAATTTCTTTGAATTTCTTTTATTTTTTCTTCTAAATTTTTTCTTTTTTCTTCAAATTTTTCTTCTTGTTCTTTTTGTTTTCTTATTTTTTCCATTTCTTTTTCTTCTCTTTTAATTTTTAATAATTCTTGTCTTTCTTTTTCTTTTTTTTCTAAAATTTTTTGTTGTTCAATTTGTCTTTTCATATTATCTTCTAAAATTTTATCTACTTTTTCTTGAAATTCTTTTCTTTTAATTTCTTCTTCTTTTTTTTTTCTTTCAATTTCTTTTTTTCTTTTTTCTTCTTTTTCAATTTCTTCTTTCATTTTTTTTTCTTTTAATTTTTTTTCTTCTTTTTCTTTTTTTAATCTTTCTTTATAAGCTTTATCTTCTTTTTCTTTTTTTTCTCTTTCTTTTTCCATTTTCTTTAAATTTTCTTGTTCTCTTTTAGCTAATAAATCTTTTTGATATTGTTGAGTTTTTAAATTTTGTTTTTCTAATTTATCTTTTGCATCTTTTTGCATAATTTGTCTTTCAATTTCATATTGAACCATATTAATAATATCCATTTCATTTTTTGCTTTTAATCTTTCAAAAGATTTTAAATCATTTTTAATTGCAGTACTCTCAATTTTATTTTCTTCATTTTCAGTCATAGTATTTTTTTCTTTTTTTCTTTCATCTTCTTCTTCTTTTTCTATAATTGAATTATATATTTCTTTTATTATATCTATTTTTTCTTTTCTTTGATTTTCATAAAATAAATATCTTTTTTGTTGCATTTGATTTGATAAAGGAATTATTTCTGAATGAATATGTTTGAAATCATCAAATTCAATATAATATAAATCATCTATTGAATATCCTGATTCTGTTATTGCTTTTAAACTTCTTGGTGATGTTACTCTATTTTTTGGATTTGGATTTGAATCAAAATCTAATATTGTTATTAATTTTTTTGGCTTTTTATTTCTTTTTTTCTTTTTTATTAACTTTTTCTCTTCTTTTTTTTCTTCTTTTTTTAATTCTTCATTTTCTTTATTTTCTTCTTCTAATTTTGCTCCTTTAGTATTTTCGTCTTCTTTTTTTTCTTCTCTTTCTTCTTCTTCATTAACTAAATTATCTGTTTTTCCAGAATTAACTTTTTCTGAATTTTCTTCTTCTTTATTGTCATAATTATTTTCTTCTTTTTTTGGATTATTATTTTCTTCTTCTTTATTTATGTCTTCTTCATCTTCTTTATTTTCATAATTATTTTCTTCTTCTTTATTTATGTATTCTTCATCTACTTTATTTTCATCATTATTTTCTTCTTCTTTATTTTCATAATTATTTTCTTCTTCTTTATTTTCATAATTATTTTCTTCTTCTTTTTTTTGATTATTATTTTCTTCTTCTTCATCTTCTTTATTTTCATAATTATTTTCTTCTTCTTTATTTTCATTATTTTTTTCTTCTTCTTCATATTCTTTATTTTCATAATTATTTTCTTCTTCTTTATTTTCATTATTTTTTTCTTCTTTTTTTTCATTATTTTCTTCTTCATTTTCTTTATTTTCTTCTTCTTTATTTTCATTATTTTCTTCTTCATTTTCTTTATCATCTCCTCTATCAGAGATTAATTCGACTTTATCAAGAGCTTTATCATCTTCATCACTCTCACTCTCACTAAGTTTTGCTCCTTCTTCACTTTCATTATTTTTTTTGTTTTCATCTTTATTGTTTTCTTCATTTTGAATCTCTTCATTTTCATTTTCATTTTTATTATAATCTTCTTCAGAATTAAATTTTTCATGTTTACTTTCTGAATTTTCTACTTTTTCTTCATTTTGAGAACCACTAAATTCAATTTGTTTTTGAATTTGATGTTGACTTTGAGAATCTTCCTTTATATTATTTTCAACTTCTTGTTCTTCAACATTATTTTCTTTATTATATTCTTCGTTATTTTCATCATTTATATCAGACATTTTTATAAGACTGTTATTTTTTTAAAATTATAAAAAAAAATTCAATTAAATTTCATAATTTAAATATTTTTAAAATTTGATTATTTTATTAAAGGAATAATAAATAGTGAGTAATTTTTTCGGGAATAATTTTTAGTAAAATTAATAGAAAATATATATTTATTTTAGAATATAATTAAAAAAATTTTTAAATAAAAAAGAAAATTAATGGAATCAAATAGTAAAACAAAAAAAAAAAATGTAACAATCATAAAAGAAAAAAATGAAATCAAAAATTTGTATCAAAAATTTTCAAAATTTTCAAAAAAAGAATTAAAACAAATAACAATCAAAAAAAGCAAAGAATTAATAGATATAAATAAAAAAAAAGAAGAAGCAAAAAATAATTTAAATATAATAGTACAAAAATTAAATGAATTAATACAAAGTAATTCAAGAATTTTAAATATTGGAGAACCAGATCCAGAAATAATTGAAAAATTAGAAAAAATATTAGAAATAAGAAAAAGAGATTTAGTATTTTCAATTAAACTTAAAGAGAATTATAAAAAACGATATGAAAAAATAAATAAAAAAATGATAAATTTATCAAATCAAGATAATTTAAATAATTATGAAAATGAAATTAGTAACTTAAGAAAGGAAAATACTAAAATAAATTATAAATTAAAATCATTAAAAAAAAATAATTTTGAAAATGAAAAAAAAATAAAAATTTTAAAAGACTCAAAAAAATATTCAGAAAAAATTAAATCATTTACAGAAGAAATAAAAAATTTAGGAGAAAGAAAAGATGATTTTTGTCTAAAATTAGATTCTGTAAAAAAAAATATAGAAAATATTATAAAAGAAAAAGAAATATTATTAAAATTATATAATTCAAATATTAAAGAAATATCAAATGAAGAATCATTATCAAAAATAAATTTTTGGTTAAATTTAATTAAAAGTGATTTAGAAGGAACAGAAGAACAAATAATTGAAAAAGTAGAATTAAATAAATCAAAAATAATAAAAGAAATAGATAAAAAAAATAAAAATAATAAAAGAAATATAATATTACCATTATTAAAAACAAATCTTCAAACAGAAAGATCTCAAAGTATAAATTCCAAATTAGAAAATGATAATAATAATATTTCTATGCCTCAAACTGCAAGATATAATAAATATATAGGAATTTTTAGTAAATATTCTTTTTTAAAAAGAAATGAAAGTCAACCAGAAAAATTAAGAAGTGAAAATGATAAAAATGTTTTTTTAACTGAACCTGATAAAAATAATAATAATGATGATATAAAGTTAGATTATGAAACAACAAATGAAGAAGATTTTAAAGGTTTAGTAGATAAAAAAAACGAATATTTAAAAAGAATTAATGTTTTAAAAGAAACAATAAAAGAAACTCAAAAAATTTCTTCTCAAAAATCAAAAGTTATTTCTGATGATATAAATGATAATTCTACTAAATTATATGAATTACAACAAAAAAATTTTCTTATTCAAAAAGAAATTGATGAATTGGAAAAAGAATATAATTTAAAAAATGAACAATTTCAAAACAAAAAAGAATTATATTTTAAAGAAGATGAAAATAATATTAATAATAATAATAATGGATTTATTAAAGAACAAAAACATAAAAGAAATGTGTCTAAATTAAGTAATATAAATGATGAAAAAGAAAAAAGTATTTATCAATCAAAAAATGAAAAAAAAATTCAAATTGTTAAAGAAGAAAATAATGAAAATAATAAAACTATTCAAAATAATATTTTAAAAACAAATAAAGATAAAGGAAATATAACTCATTCAACTAAAAAAATATTTTTGATTAGAGAAAAGAAATTAGAGGAAATAAAAAATAAGTATTTAGAAATGGAAGATGATGATTTAAATATTAATAAAGATAATAAAAATATTGATGAAGAAGAAGATAATTATCAAAATAATATAAATGAAGAAAAAGAAGAAAAAGAAGAAAAAGAGGAAGAAGAAATAGAAAATTATAATGAAGAAGAAAATGAAGCTTAAATATTCATAAAATTTGAAATTAAAGTAGGGAAGTTAATTAGTTATAAATTTTTTTAATGAATATTTTTTAATAATTTTTCTTATTATAAATATTAAATATCTCAATAAGAAAAAACCTATACTCATCCTTTAAAAAAAGATATTTACTTTCATTCTTTATTTATAATTAAAAAGGATTAAAATCAAATTGATAAAAAATTTCTAAATTTAATATATAGGTTATAATTAGTTTTGTGTTTTTTCTTAATGAAATGATTAACCAAAAATCTGGTTAAAAATATCTAAAAATTGATATTGGGAAAAATTTCTAAATTAATATTTTAGAATAATGAATTAAAAAATTTAAAAATTAATTGATTTGAAACAACAAAAATAAAAATAAAATATTTTAGGTATATTCAGATGAAAATAAAAATTACAAAAATCCAAACAAAAAAAATTGGAAAATAGAAATTAATATTTTTTGAGATAAATAAATTTAACTAAAATTAAATACTAATAAAATAGAGATATAATTAAACATATTCAATTTATTATGAGAAATTTTCAAATAAAAAATCTAAATAATATCATACATTATTTAAATACTTTTTTTTATTTTAAAAAATGTTAAAAGTTTAAAAAGAAATCCTTATGAATAATTATAAATTATTTTTTTAAAAAATTTTCTTAAATAATACTTAAATTTTTAGAAAATAAGTATAAAAAATAAAATAAATATGTGAGATACAATTTAAATTAAATCAATAAATAGAAATTATATTTACAAAAAATAGACAATTTTTTCAAATAATTTTATAGATAATGAATCTCAAAACGAGGATTTATGTATCACTTTTATTTATTAAAGAAAGTAAATTTTTATGACTTGCCTCATTTAATTCTTTTTCATCAAATTTATTTTTTTTATGTTTAATCATATATTCATATCCTTTTCTTTCTAACCCAAAATCAGCTTCAAAAGTATAAGTATAAGATAAAACTTTTCTTTGTTCATCATTAAATAAATATTTTTCAATAATATTAACTTCATTTTCTAATTTTAGATAATGAACAATATCTAATAAAAATTGTATTTCTTTATAATTCTCATGGACTTGTTTAATTGTTTTAAAAGTATTTTTTTTACAAACAAAATCAGTAAAAAAACCAGGAACTTTAATAACTCTTAATTGTGTTTTTGGAATAATTATTTGATTTTTCATTAAATTTCTTTTATTAATAAAACTTGTTTGACTACAATGACTTTTTTTTTTCTCAATTAAACCACTTCCATTTGAAATAGCAGTGTCATTTTTATTCTCTTTATTTTCAAATAAATTAACATTTTTTAATATTTTTGAAGCTGATATATTTTTAGATGTTAATGTTTTTTGAGTTTTAACTCTCCCTTTTATAAAACCTATTTTTAAAAAATTATTTTTTTTTAAATCATTATCCAATTTTATTGTCTTCATTTGATTAATTGAATTTTTATTGTTCACAAAATTCTCATCTTGATTATCATTATTCCCGTCTTCAGGAGACATAATTTTTATTAAATTTTTGTGACTATGAGTTACTTTTAAATATGCATTTGCTGAAGGCTGATTTGTATTTTCAGTATTATTTATATTCGGAAAAAAAGATTCAATTTTAATTTTTGTTGAATTTAAACCATTTAATCTATAAATTTTTCTTATTTCTTTTAATCTAATTTCACTTTCATCTAAGTTAAAAAATTCTAATATATAATTTTTATATAAAGTCATTCTTATAAAATAAACAGAATATTCTCCTATTAATAATATTATTTTTAACATTCCTCCCACATTAGAAAAAATAGTTTGGATTTTAATATATGATCTTTTATAAATTTCTCTTTTTGAAGAAACTCTTATTGATAATGATAAAAAATTATTTGATTCTCTAAAATCAATATCTTTTTGAATATAATCATAAGAAACAAAATTTATTGATTTTTTCTTTTCAAAAAAATATCCTGAATCAGTTATTACTTCAATTAATTTAAAATATAAAAATATGTCTTCAAAATATTTTATAGAAAAACCACCATTTAAATTTTTAACATAAGGTTTATAAGGTTTTAAATAATTAGATGGATCAAAACTATAATCAGGAATGAAAATTCCAATATATCCTCCAATTAATAATTTATTTATTTCTTCTTCGGATTTACATTTATTTTCTGTTGAATTTTCACATTTTGAAAAATTTACTTGAATAAAATTCCAATGTTCTTTCATATATTCACCTTTTAAATTTAGATTATTATCTATACAATATAAATTATTTAAAGGTAATTTATTAAAATTTTCAGGAATTATTTGAATATTATATTCATTACATTTCATTATTTTTAAAGGGAAATTTTCATAATTATAATTTCCATCATTTTTCAAAGTTAATTTATTTTGAAAAGCTTCTACTTTATAAATACTTTCATCAATATAATTAATATATTCTTTATTTTGTAAACCAAAAATAAAAGTAAAATTGTTTCTGTGTAATTTGATTTCAGGAGGAGTTATATCATATAATATTGAAGAATGTAAATTAGGTGATTTATGATTAATCATTTGATTTAAAAAAAAATAAAAATAAATTATTATTAGAACACAACATATTATTGTTAGTGAAGAACCAGTATTTGTTCTAAAAGTTGAACTTCCTCTAATAGTAAAAAGTGGAGGCACACCAAAAATATCTAGCTTTTTAAATAAAGAATTTTGGTATTTTCCCATTTAAAAATAAT